>CERK01022583.1_pt1 | contig 112987 bp, 105 predicted proteins | sample 530771 | NCBI WGS metagenome assembly CERK01 (sample SAMEA2620950, study PRJEB7988) | marine metagenome | biome: marine biome (ENVO:00000447); feature: deep chlorophyll maximum layer (ENVO:xxxxxxxx); material: "saline water (ENVO:00002010), including plankton (ENVO:xxxxxxxx)" | depth 30 m
GTATATATGCTCAATAATTGGATATCAATTGCATTATTATGTACATTATTTTCATCAATTAGTGTAATATTAATGAAATATATTGATAATAGTAATTATAATAATGTAATTTTTATGGTTATTAGTTATATTGTTGTTGGTTTATTTGGTATAATTTATTTAATATATGATTTTAAAAATAAAAAAGAAATAGTAAAAAATTGTGATTATAAGTTAATTTTATATTCAACTATATTTGCATGTATCATTGTAATTGGTAATATTGCAATACAATATGCGTTTTCAATATCTCCGAATATAAGTTATACACATTTAATAATAAATTTAAATATAATATTTACAATAATTGCTAGTTATGTAGTATTTAATCAATATATAAATATTTATTGTTTGTTAGGTATGATAATTTCCTTCACAGGTATTTTAATTATTATGTTTAATTACAAAAATTAAAAAAAATGATTTACATTTATAATATATATTAGTTATAAATTATGATTGAAGATATAAAAGAAATATGTATTGAAGATTATCCAATGGTTAGTATAATTGAATATTATAAATATCCAGAAATTAAAATTGATGAATAGATAAAACTAGTCTTTATTATTTAAGAACATATAGATGATATATAATAAAATGCTTGAGAAAAGATGTACGACTTGTAAGGTTATTAAAAATAAAAGTTTATTTCATAAAAATAGTTTATGTAAAAAATGTGCAATTATAGGAGATGTTAAAATATATTTAGATAATGCTAAATTAGCAAATCATTTTAATACAAGTATAAAATAAATTGAATATATTTTAGAATTTGATATGAATAACCCAAATAAAAATCCAATAGGCGAACATAGCAAATATGATGTAATGTTAGTATATCAAAGAGCAGGTTTTTTTGGAAATTCTCAATTTAATAATACAGAAGTCATAACAAGATTTTTAGACGAATAAATTACTAGTCTTTATTATTTTTAATAAGATCTTTAATATTTTTTATTTGTATTTTATAATGTTGTTCTGGTTCTTTTAATAATATAAAATTTAGTAATAATTCAATCATTTCATAATATTTTTTATGTTCTATTTTTAAACAAATATCTTCTTTATTTTCTTCTGCAAATTTTTGCATTTGTGTAGTTTTTTCATTAACTAATTCTTCTGCTAATAAATTCAAATCTTTTAATATATATTCGTTATTAATTTTAATTAAAGCATTTTCTTTATTTTCATAAGTAATATTATTATTTTCAGGAAACTCTTTATTAAAATGTATTTCTTTTGTCAATAATCTTGGTATATCATATGTTTTTGTAAATATATCTAATAGTTTTTCATAATCAACATAATCTAATCTTTCATTTTTATAATTATTAATATAAAAATTATTAATATTATTTGAGTTTACATCTCTACAGTTATATTGATACTCAATATTTCCATTTGTTGTAATATTATTTGTATTTAAATTATCTATATTATTTTTACTTTTATATGTTTCAGAATATATAATACTTCTTGATTTGCAATTATTTTTTAAAACATGTCTTGATTTATGTTGTCGAGAAGTAAAACTCATCATACATTTTGGACAAGTTAATTCATCAATTCCTTTACAAATTTTTTCATGTAATAAATAACTTTTATAATTTTTGTATTTTTTGTCACATTTATTACAAATATAATTATTTGTATTATTTTTATTACTACTAATATTATTTTTTTGGTTTAAGGGTACATTTTTTTCATTCGGGGGTACATTTTTTTCATTTGGGGGTACATTTTTTTCATTTGGGGGTACATTTTTTTCATTTGGATGTACATTTTCTCCACTTGATATTTTTTCTACATTCATTACAAATTCTATATAATGTTTATTGAAACAGTGTCTTTTCAAATCATAATTTCTATTTGTTTGATAAAAACATTGCTCACATTTGAATCTTTTAGAAGCTATATTTTGCGTCATTACTATATATAGTGTATATATTATTCTTTAAATATTAAAAGTCTTATGAGAAAAAACGCTAAAATGCGTTTTTACGCAATCAATATTTTTACGTAAATTTTTTTTGAAAAAAAATCGATTTGTTTTTGTCTTTTTTTATCTTAATTAAACAAGACCATTTACTATAATAAGACATTTTACCAAAGTATCGTGAAATTAGTAAAAAATGGTCCCTTTTTAATATTTCAACTTTCTTTTTGAATTTTTTATATAATTTTTTTTGAAAACACTTGTTTGTCTTACGGGTGGGTGTGCATGTCCAGAAACTTGTTCTAAAATTTTTATACCTTTTTTGAATTTATCTAGTACTTGGTCAATAATCAACTTATCATAACCTATATATTTATATCTTACGAATGTAATATTATAAATCTCAGGGTATCCACCAATTTTCATACTTTGGTTTTCAGAACTTATAAATTGTAATTTAGCACCAATGTGTAACAATACCTCATTTAATTCTGTTGAAACATATAAATTTGGATATTCTGCTGGTATTTCTATTTCCCATAATACAAAATTTAGTATACCGGCGGAAGATGTTCTATAAAATCTCAATGCTAATTCTTTATCTAAAGATGTTGATAAAAAATTATCTGTTATCAATATATTATTTGGTTGATTATTTACTGTTTTCATTAAATTTAATTGCTTAATACTTCTCCAACTTCTATATAAACAACTTGTTTTTCCAATTTGTGGAAAAATTGATGGGTTAAATAAATTTTTTGTTAATAATATGTATGTATTTATCAAATTTTTTAATATTTTAATAAAATAATTTTTTTTTTCATTATCATCAATATCCTCACTATTTATTGTTTCTGCTAATAAACTTAAAAAACTATAAGATTCTATAAATTTCATAATATGTTTAAATGAATAAACCGAAATCGATTTACTTTCAAAAATGAAATATTTTATTTTTTGCAATTCTGTTAACAAATTATAATTTAATATAATAAAAATAGAATTTTGATTTGCATCAAAATGTTTCTTCCACATCTCAAAATAATCATCGGCATCATCTTCCCTCTCCCATGTAGTTAAAATAGAAATTATAAATTCCTTTTTTTGTCTTGTAAGATACAATTACCCCACCCCCCCCCTTGTATTTATTTTTTCTAATTTTTCTTTTTTGTTTTTTAAGTAATTCTTTTTGTTTTTGTTTTTTAAGTAATTCTTTTTGTTTTTAAGTAATTCTTTTTGTTTTTGTTTTTTAAGTTTTTCTTTATCTTTTTGTTTTTTAAGTTTTTCTTTTTTTAATAGATTTTTATCTATTTAATTTAATTCTATTTAAACTATTTATTTTAAAAAAATATTTGAAAATATATTTTTAAAATATGCCTTTGTTATCAATGTGTTTTGAAATTGATTTTCTACCGTAGGTATATCATTATATTTATATAATTTAATATTATCTATATTTTCAGTATTGATATTACAATTACATTTTTTACATAATAATATTATTACAATTTCATAATCAAGATTTTTATAATTAGTTTTTAAATATTCATTTAAATTTTTAACTTCTTCATATTCATTAACAATATTATGTAATTCATTATGATGATGTATAGAATGTCCTTTTTTAATAAAAACAATTTTTTTATTTGTATTTAATATTTCTAAAAATCTATCTATTCTTCTTTTATATTTATCTTTATCTTCTTGAAGTAAAAAATTATCATGAATAAATTTAGTATTATAATTTTTATCAAATACATGATTATTTATTGTATTTTCATTAATTTCTGGTATAAAATTATTAAAATTATTTTCTAATATTTTTGTTATACCATCATAAGTAACAATATGATCAAATGGATATGCGCAATTTCTCATATTAAACTCTTTACACATAAAAGCCACATCGCAGTCAATACCAATAGGTATATACTCAATATTCATATATAAATATAAATAAATATAATTTTAAATAAATATAGGAGAATATATGTTTATATGTGAACTAATATCAAATATATATAATTACTTTTATTATTCTATTTTAAGAAATACTGATAGTAATTTAACAGAAAATTTATTAGAAGTAAAGAATAATTTAGAATATACGATTACACTATCACAACATATTGATAATTTAAAAACAAGAAATCACTTATATTACTTAGATGAAAATGTTTAAGACCGTGTATAGTTTTATCTTAAAATATTTAAAAAAAAAAATCAAATAAATAATTAATTAATTATTTTTATATTTTATTGAACGACTAGAATTATTATAAATAATTTTATTTGTATTATCATTTAATTTATTATTTTTTACTTTCTTATTTCTTTCTTTTTTTTTATCAAAAAATGATGATATATTGTCATTAATATGTTTTTCTCTTTTCCATTTTTTTTGTGGAGGATTTTTTTCAAAAAAATTGTTTTTATGTTTTTCACTTTTTTCATATTCATTTATATTAATATTTTTAATAATAATAGAATGTATATCTTTCATATCAGTATGATTATTATTTAAAAACTTAATATAATTATCAACAAAATCACTTTTTTTTGAAGAAGGCATTGAATTAAATGTAAGTTTCTTAAAATATAGATATATATTTAATTAAATAATTTTTTTTTATTATATCTTATTTTTTTTGTATTATCGATATCATTATCAATGTCTTGTAATCCCTCATTATAATTGTATTGAATAGTTGGAACTTCATTAATAACTGGAATATAATTCATTAAGATATTTAAACCATTATCATTTGAATTATAATTATATGTTTGAACATTTTTTTGTTTTTCTTCTGTATCACCATTTAATTCTTGTTTAATATGTTTAAACATATCCATACTAACTTCATTTACTTTTTTTATAAGAATTACTTCTTCATCATTCCAAACTCTTGCAACATTTTTTTTTGATAAATAAACTAATATAATTGTTGTACCCCATAATAATCCTAATCTTTCTTGTTTAAATTTTTTACTATAATTATACATAAACAACTCGAAAGCAACCATTCCAATATCCTCTTTAGATAATATTTTAATAACTCCCCATAAAAACCAAATACTATCATTATCACTGTGGTAAAATTTAGTTTCAAATTTATAAGTTTTTCGGGATAAATAATCAAAAATATCTCTTAATTTATTGCTCATCATAATTAAATCATCTTGATCATCGTATGAAATATTATTACAAGCATTAATCATATTTGTTACACCCGATATTATTAATTTTGCTAAATCATATGTTTCGCTATTGTTAGGTGGTAAAACATTATCATATTTTGTTATTATTTCATAATTAATATTTTTATCACTATTATCAAAAATATCTACTATTTTTTCTCTTAATTTTTGCAATGTTAATACTCCAGATTTTGATATTGGATTTTTAATATAAATATCACATACTATACACAATTTTGTTAATAATATATAAATATTTTTAATTACAAATTTATCTGATTTAATAAATTCGTATGTTTCTTCTAATACATCAATCCATAGTCTTACATCAACAATTGATATATATGTTCCTATATAACTACATATTGAAATAAATGTATTTTCTATAAATTCAATATTTTTACCATTTGAATCTTCAATAACAAGTTTTGTTACAAGATAAATACTTTCTTTTATTTTTCCTTTATAAATATTACTATATAACGAATTATTATCCATCAAGATATATATATATAACTTATTTAATTATATACAATTTTTACATAAATGTTTATCTTCGATATTATTGATAGTATCCAATTCGTCATATTTTAATTCTTGTGAACATTTTTCACATTTACAACAATTCATACATTTTAATATTTTTCTATATATATATTCTTTTTTACAACTACAATTTTCGTATATACTTCTTGGCATCACACCATATTCTTTATAATAATCATTAATATATCCATAAGTACCCATATTTTGACATTTATTACATTCATTTAAATATGAATATGCTAGTATTCTTTCAATATTTATTTTATTATTACATTTACTACAAATATTATTATTAATATTTTTTAAATATTTGGGGTAATATTCATCCATTATCATTAATTATTATTTTTTTTTTATATAAAAATTGTTTTCATTATATAAAAAATGATAAATATTATTAATTATATTATTTATTACAATTATGTCAAAAATATATTATGATTTTGATAAAGGTTATATTATAAATAAAAAAACCGAAACTCTCTAAAAATTTATTAAATGCAAATTATGATAAGAAAAAAAAAATTAATAATATTGATAAATATTTACATAGTATTCATAAAACTGATACATATTATGAAGATTTATACAATAATTTACATATATCATATAATTTAGAATATAAAAATGATAATATTATATCGAAATTATCTTATACAGAAAAAATAAAAAAATGGAAAGAATTAATAAATAAATAATTTTACAAAAATATACTAAACAGTATAATTAATATAAACATAACTACAAAGAATCCTATTATTAAACCTACAATAAAAGGCGAATGAGCGTTTTCATTATTATATGTATTAATTGCTCTTCTTCTTCTAGAATTATTAAATTCAATATTAAATGAATCCGTATTAAACAAATTCATAACCTAAATTAATTGAAAGATATTATAATTTTTCTATTTATTATAGAAATTAAGTACATCTTTATTTATTATTAATGCATTTTCATTTAAATTAATTAATTTAATATTATTCAATGTTTTTGCTCGCGATATAGCAGTATAAAATTGCCCAGGTGCAAAATTATTATTACTTCCATCTATTTCAATATAGTCTAATGTTGAACCTTGTGATTTATGAACTGTTATTGCATATGCTAATGTCAATGGAAGAAATTTTACAAATTTATTAAATGATTTATCCTCTTTATAATAATCTATTTTATATGTGTTATCATAATCATCTTTAATTATTACATAACTATTAGTCAAATTTATAATTTTTCCTTTTTTACCATTAACTAGTTCCTTTTCTATATTAATATTTCTTGTTATCATTACTTCTGCTCCTTTTATTAAAGAAACTTCATATTCATCTTTATTTATATATTTATCATTGCTTATAATACAATATTTATATACATGTGATATATTATAATTTTCTATTGTAATTTCGTTATGTGGAAGACATTCTATAGTATTATTTTGAATAAATTTTTCAATTTCATTTTTTTTCAATTTATTATTTTTCCTTATTAATTTATTAAAATAATAATTATTTATATCATTAACATCTTTTTTCAAACAATATATTTTAGTTGGAATGATTTTTGAAAAATCAGTTTCGTTTAATTTTTTTAATGCATTATAATTTGTTTCTGTTATTTTGCCTTTTCGTATATTATTTAATAATTTTTGAAATAATATATCGTCTTTTTGTCTCATTGGTTCATTTAACTCAACAGTTGTCATATTTATTATATTCCATAATTTTGATTTAAAACAATATTCACCATCCATTGGAGGTAATTGATAAAAATCACCGATTAATATTAATCTAATATCACCAAATGGTTTATCATTATTTTTAATTTTTGATAATAATTTCGATACTTTTTCAAAAAATTTGTCATTCATCATTGATATTTCATCAATAATTAGTGTATCTAAATTTTTTAATTCATTAAATTTTTTTTTATTTTTATCTTTAATTTTATCATATAAATTATCTACTTTATCATTTCCTAAACCTATACCTAAAAATGAATGTAAAGTCTGTCCTTTGATTAAAATTGCAGCACAACCTGTCATTGCTGTTAATCCATAATTATTTTCAATTTCATCAAAATATTTAATTATATTTTTTAAAGTATATGATTTACCAACACCTGGGGGTCCTGTTAAAAATAATGACTTACCAGATTTAATAATATCAATTGCATATAATTGTAAAATATTAAGCATTATGTTATTTATATAATATATAATTCATTTTTTTTATTTTTAAAAAAGTACATATATGAGAAAATTATTTTATTTTAATAAATGTTTTATTTTTTAAGAATTTATACGAATATGTACTTTTTTATATTATAAAAAAATGATTGTCGTTTGTCAATACTATATTATACAACAATGCTTTCCAAACAGTTTATCGTATTTCAGTTTGTAATTATTCTAGAAACTACAAATGCTATAATGATAAAGATGAATAGGGGTAGTTCTTGTCGTCATCATATTCAAAATGAAAGAGATGATGCAATAAATAAATATAATAATTTAGATAAATTAAAAGAATTTGTTACTTTAAATAGTTGTCCCGTAAGTAATGAATTTAATTATGAAAATATTATGTTAGACACATTGAAAATTAAATATGATAAGTGTACAAAAAATTATTATAGAACTAAATATAATTCTACATGTTTGCATTGTCCTGAAGGTTTTGTATCAAACGAAGGAAGTATAATATGTAAAAAAGGAAAAAAACAGAACTTATTAATAGTAAATATTGTCCAAAAGGAACTATTCTAGGAAATAATCCTTATGCGGAATATGGAGATAGTTGTTTAAAATGTGATATTAATAAAAAACAATATATACCTCATGAAAATATTGAAAATGAATGTTTAATTTGTCCAAGTGGTTTAGTTATTAAAAACAATTTGTGTATCAAATGTCAAATTGGTTATTACGAAACAAATAATAAATGTATAGAATGTGATGCTGGTACTTATAATAATATTGAAGGTTCAAAAACTTGTAATAAGTGCAATAATGAAAGGTCATTAGCATATTATAGCAGTGGTGGTATTAATTGTGACGACAGTTATCTATTTGATATATCAAAAAAAGAAAATGAAATAGTAGATATTAAAAAAATATCTGAACCAGTTATTTATTCGTTGCAAATTGTTTCAGGTATGATTTATAGTAATAGAAAAATGATAATGGAAACTACTTCAAAATTAACTATGTTTGGAGGATTTGGAATTGCAACATATATGATTATAGTAAGTCCATAAATTTAAAATATAAAAATGTGTTATATATTATATATAACACATTTTTTATATTTTATTATATTAATGATAAACGATAATAATATTGTTTGTTCAATTTGTGATACAAATAATTATAGTAAAAACTTAAAATGTAAAACATGTTCAAAATCTATTTGTATAGAGTGTTGTTGTTGTTTACCTTCTAGAAAAACATCAATATTGAGTTTTGATGATATACATATTAAATATAAATGTCCTTATTGTAGAGATAATAATAGTTTTGATATAAATAATTTTGAGAAAGATGAATTACTAAAAATATACAAGAATAATTTAAAATCATATATAAAAGTTATAAATGATTTTAGTGTTTCTAGAAAAGAAAATAAAGAATTAGAAAATACAGTAAATAATTTAAAATCAATGAATCTAATAAATGAAAATCAAATAGATAAAATATCAAATTCTTTAAAACATGTTATTGAAATTAATAAATCAAATAGTCGTAGTTATGATTTAGTTATTGACAAATATAAAAATTTAATAATTAATAGATTTTAATCAATATCACTTATTTTATCATATTTATCATCAATATCACTATAATCATCTTTTGATTTGCAATTGTCATATGAATTTTCATTATGTATATCGGATAAGTTATTTTCAAAAATATCTTTGTCAATTAAATTTGTAGTATCAGTTTCATTTATAAATGTATTAGTATTAAGTAAATAATTTTCGAAAGTATCTTTATTATTTAAATTGGTTGTATGATAATTATTGTCTTTTATAAATGTATTATTAAGTAAATCGTTTTCTATAAAATCTCCATTATAAAAATCTGTTTTTTTTTGTATTTTATAATCGATATTAATATTATCATATTTATTAAAATCAATTATAATATCGTCTTGTGAATTTTTTTGAGTATCATAGCATATTGATAAAATTTTATTATAAAATAATTTACAAAATGTTTTTATCATTAACTATATTTAAGATATATATTTTTATATAATTATTTATTAACTTTAGGTTTAGTAGATTTTTTAACTTTAGGTTATCTTATTTTTTTTACTATTTTAGTTACTTTATTAATATTTTGTTTAGTTACTTTTATAACTTTTGATTTAGTAGATTTTTTAAGGTTAGGGTTAGTTACTTTTTTAACTTTAGGTTTAGTTACTTTATTAATTTTCGGTTTAGTTACTTTATTAATTTTTGGTTTAGTAGGTTTTTTAATTTTTTTACCACCATTAGTTCTTTGAAAAAACTTATTGCAAAAATTACGAAATTTATTTATCATTCCTATGTCTTTACAAAATAATCTTTCTTTTATTTTTATACTATATAATCTATAAAATAATTTATTAGCAGAAATGATAAATTCATTTATTTTTTTTCATTATCAATATAATAACATATAATAACACAATATAAATCATATAATATATCAATTAATAAATCATACTTTAGAGTTATATCATTATAATTCAATATTCTTGGTTTTTTGAGAATCATGTCATTATTCTCAAAAGTCCAATAATTGTAAATTTCAATATAATTATATGGTTTCGGATCTTTTATATTGTAATAATCTACAAAATAATTTTTTTAAAAGTTTTTAAATTTATCTAAATAAATAAGAGTGTCTTGATTAATTTTGTGATGGTAATCAAACCAATATCTTAAAACATTTTCTCTAATAAAATTGTTTTTTTGATATATATTCCTTTAATTCTGTTATTTTTTCGGTCAAGGCAAGGGGGATACCTAGGATCTGTTCATAGGCATTCATATATATTGATAAGTCACCATTTTGAACAAAATCATTAAAAACTTCTGTAAATTCTCTTACATTTGTAGGATATTCAAAATGACCCCGAATATTACTTCTTAATTTTTTCTTTAATTTTTCTTTAAATCTCAAAAATATTGGCATGAAATATTAATATTGCTTGTGAATATTTTGAATACCTTTTGTTTCCCCTTTACTATTTCCAAAAATTTCCTGCATATAACCTTGTGATGCCATATAATCAAAATAATCTATTAAATATAAATATAATTTAATATATATTAATTAAATAGGATAATGGGGAAAAATTATAAATTTTTATTAAAAAAACTAGTCTTTAATAAAGTTAGAAATATATATATTAAAATAAATTCCAAATCAAAAAAACAATATTTGAAATATAAAGGCAAGATGATTAATATAAAAAAATATAAAAAAATAAAAAATAAAAAAAAAACAAAAGATTTAAAAAACATGAATAATAAAATATATAGGAAAAAAAAAGGAGGTTACTATGAAAAATATAATTCATTAATACAAGAAAAATTAGAACCATTTATTGAAAAAATCAAATATTTACATAGATATCAAATAGTAGAAATACAAGAAGCATTTCTTGATATTTATATAAATATTAAAAATAGACATATAGATATCAAAGCATCTATAAATGAACATTTAGATTTTCTAACAACACTTCTAATATATTTTGAAGCTAATTTTTCAAATTTGAAAAATATAGAATATAAAAGTATTTTAATAAAAATAATGCAATTATTACAGACTATTGAAGAGGATGGAATTACAGGAATATATAGTTATAATTCTGTACCTAGTATAAATCCTTATGTTACCGCGGATCCTAGAAATTTTAAGACTATTTATGATGTAATTACTAATTTTAAAAATAAACATAAAAAAATAATATGGAATATTTTTGTAGTTAAATATGAAGTTAGTATTTCTAATATTACTATTTCTAATACACAAGTTAGTGGATTTATTAAATATATGATAAGTAAAAAAGGTTTATCTGATTATAAAAGTGATTATAGTGGCAATAAAAGTGATTATAGTGGCAATAAAAGTGATTATAGAAGCAATAATAAAATAAAAAATAGTAGATTTAAACCATATTAAATTATTTAAAAATAAAATATATATTAATAGTAATAAGATGCAAATTTTTGTTAAAACATTAACAGGAAAAACAATTACATTAGAAGTAGAAAGTAGTGATACAATTGATATGGTTAAAAGTAAAATTCAAGATAAAGAGGGTATTCCTCCAGATCAACAAAGATTAATTTTTGCAGGTAAACAACTCGAGGAAGGTAGAACATTAGCGGATTATAATATTCAAAAAGAATCAACTCTTCATTTAGTATTAAGATTAAGAGGTGGAAATTAATTTTTTTATATAAAAAAAGTAGTATTATATTATAAATGAATTTAACAAAAACACAAGAAAAAATATTTGATATTCATTTATATTATAAAACATATAAATTACCAATTATATATGGATTGATTTATGGGGGGTTATCTTCTTATTTTACATCATATGTACCATTAATACATACAGAAATAGTAAATATATTATTAGGAAATAATATAAATAATGATGAATTATATAAATATATATCATCATTTTTGTTATATAAAATATTAACAAATATGTTTTCAGGATTGAGAGGATATATGTTTACAAAATATATTAATTTAATATCTATAATGATAAAAAAAGATGTGATAAATAAATTAATAAATAATGACTTAGAATATTTTGTAAATAATGATAATTCAGAAATAATTCAATTAGTAGCACATGATGCAAAAAAAATGGCTGATTTATATTCATTAACAATGAATATGTCAATAAGAAATATAATACATTTTATAGTAATATCATATATATTAATAAATAAATCATTAAAATTATATATAATATGTTGTATGATATCATCAATCCAATATTTTATACAAAAAAAATATATAGATGAATATTATAATGATAGTGTAGATAAAACAAATAAAATTGAACAGAATGAAAAAAAAATAGTAAATGATTATGTAAATAAAGTAATAACATATCGTTCGTTAGGATTAGAAAATAAATTAAAAGATAAATTACATAATTTATATAATAATAATATAAATATTAAAAATGAAGAAGCAAAATATTATGGATTAATGATATTTTTATCAGATACAATAAATCATTCATTGATATTTATATTAATATTTAGTGGAATATATTTAAATATGTCTTATAGAATAATTTATGAATTTACTTTATATATTAATATAATATTAGGTATAATAAGAGAATTTATAACAGTAAAAAATGAATTTGTTAAAAATAAGTTGCCAATAGAAAAAGTAAATAATTTATTTGATAATATAAATAATGATAAAAACAAATGGGGGAACTTTATATATAATTATAAAGATAAATGTATAGGAAATATTAAAATTGATAATTTATCATTTTATTACAATAATGATATAAAAGTATTTGATAACATATCATTAAATATTAGTGAAAATAAAATAACAGGAATAAAAGGGGAATCTGGTATAGGTAAAAGTACTTTATTTAAATTAATTTTAGGATTATATAAACCAAATTCAGGAAAAATAACAATAGATAATATTAATTTAAACAATTTTGATAAATATTATTATTATAATGATATAATATCTTATGTAGGTCAAGAACCAGAATTATTAGAAGGAGATGTTTATAGTAATATAATTACAAATAGTAATTATGATAGAAATTTATATAATATAGTGTATAAACTAATAGAAAATATAAATTTGAATAATAATAATTTATCTGAAGGACAAAAACAAAGAATAGCAATTGCGAGAGCAATAATGAGAAAACCTAAAATATTATTATTAGACGAACCAACATCGGCTTTAGATAAAGATAATGAAGAATTATTAATGAAAATTATTAAAAGAATAATAGAAGCATATGATATAACAATAATAATTATATCACATAAAACATATACATTAAATAACTGTGATGATATAATAGATTTTGAAAAATTAATATATAAAAATAATTCATAATATAAAAAAATGATATAGATATAATTATAAATATATAATATAATGTTAAAAAAATATTTGATTATGGTTTATTTATTATCTAATGTTAATTGTTATTTAATAAATAGAATAATAATAAATAAGAAAAATGTTATAATAAAAGAAACATATAATGGAAAATTTGTAGAAAACTATAAATATTGTAATAAATATAATAAAAAAAATTTAAGATTAAAAGATTATAATTTATATTTTGATAAATAGGTTTCATTTACATATTTTTCAATATTATGATAATCGTCTATAGTCTTATAGAAATATTCATTTTCAGTTTCATCAATATATTCACCATATAATAAATTTTGGTAATTATCTTCTGTAATAGTATTATTGCATTTTTTTTTAATTATATTATTTTTACATCTAGATCTTTTCTTTGTACAATTTTTTTTAATTAAATTATTATCTAAATAGTGTTGTTTATTATTATGTATTTTATTATCATAATCTTTTAAAATTTTATTTTCTGGTTTGTGTATAATTACATTATAAATTACAAATATAATCATAATAATAATAGCAATCATAGATATTATATTAGTATTTGGTAAAATATCTTCATTTTTAGATATAACTATATTAATAGTGAAACAAAGAGTAATAAATATAATAAATAAAAGTACACATATATATACTAATTTAATACTTAACATATTATTTATCTAATTAAAAGATACATATAAAAATTATTTAAATATTAAATACTATTATAAAGTATGTTCGAAATGTTGAGTAAATACTATAAAATTAATGAGTTATATTTAACAAATAATTTTGAAGAAAAATGTAAAAAAAATTATAAAGAATTATATTTTGGAGCAACAAAATATTGTATTAAAAATAATAATTATTCTGCATCAAATGATGTAGAAAAAAAGGAAAATATTGTAAATTTTAAATAATATATTATTAAATTGTATCGTAAGTATATATTTTTTTATTACAACATAAACAAATAAATAATTCTTTTTTATTTTTATGATAATTATCATGAAAATCATCAAAACAATTTAAACATATTTCTTGATTATTTAAACATTCATTTAATTTAACTAATGTTCCAACATAATTATTACATAATTTACAAAAATTATTTTGAGATGGTTGCAAAGTTATTAATTCATTTTCAGTAAATAGTTTATTTTTAACAAGATATTCTTTTAAATTATTCATTTATTTTATATATATAAAATAGAATCATTTTTTATGTCAAATACTAATACTAATACAAATATTAATTATTATATATCATTTAATAATTACATCAATGTAAAAGATTATAAAATATTTTTAAGAAATATTTATAAAAATCTAGAATTTGATAAAAATATTTTTGAAATACCTATTTTTAAAAATAAGAATATGTGCAATTGCAATATAAATTCGTTAAGTAATATAAAACATTTAACTCGAGGAACAAATGAAATATATACAGCAAATATTAAAAAGACATGTATTAGTAATTCTACTTTTTTTAGTAATAAAGTTGATAAAATTATATTAAAAGTTTGTAATGGTTTTGGAGATGATGACGACGATAATGAATACGAGTGTTTATATACAAATGAATTAATAACATCAATACTATATTCTAATTTAGTTATAAATAATATAACATCAAATTTGCTTTTATTATTTGGTTATATGAATAATTGTAAATTGGATAATTTATTAGAAAATAAAAAGAATGAATCAGTATTATTCAATAGTTATGTAAATGGTAATATATTTAAAAATTTAAAATCAAAACTAAATATGAGACAGGTATTTGAATTATTTTATACAATAATCTGTTGTTATGCATCATTTGGATATTGTATAGTGGATATTAATTTAGAAAATTTTATGACAAAAAAAGATAGTTTTAATACAGTTATAAAAATATATGATAGAATGTTTTATTTTGAATCATATAATAGTGTATGTATAATAGATTATCAAACAGATAATAATCCTGAAACAATTGTAAATCTTAAAAAATATATATATGCTATTAGTAAATTATTAGATGATAATGTTAAAAATGAATTATTAGAAATAAACAGTGGTAATTATATATATGTAATGAGGCAATTTATTAATTGTAAATGTTTCAAACCATATGTTATATATAATAAAAATAAATGCAAAAAATATAGAGATATTGTATTTGATGTTGTAAAAGTTCCTTCAATAAAATCCTTAAATAAAAAGAAAAGTTTATTAAAATCAAAAGTATTTTCAAGAAAATCATTTTCAAAAATGAAATCAAAAACATCAACAAGAAAATCAAAAACATCAACAAGAAAATCTAAAGTATCTTCAAAAACATCAAAAATATATTCAAAATTATTTACAAATAATAATCTTTTAAAAAAAACACATAAATTATTATCTGTATTTCGAGAATAAAAATTGATTTATTATGATTAATTATATAAAATAATTATGATAAAAATTCAATTAATAATTATACATAATGATAATTCTGAAGATGAAACTCCACCAATACGACCATCATTTAAAAAGAAAAAGAAATCAAAATAAATATTTCTTAATTATTTTTATATAATTTTTATTTATTTTATAACATTTGTCTATATAATTTATATATCCAATATATAAATCATCGCCATTATATGGATATTTATTTTTAATATATATTAAATAATTGTTATTATATTTGCAATCAGTTATATAAATTTTATAAAAATACGGAAATTCATTTGTTTTTTTCTTTAATTTTTTAAATTCATTTGTTAATTGTAATTCGAGTTTATTGATATCGTATGTCATTAATTATAATTATAAAATTAATAAAATCAATTTTTAAAATTTATTGTTATATTTTTGTCATTATTAATAGTATCATTATAAATAGTATCGCTAATAAAATATAATCCAATAATAAAAATTATACTATAAACTCCAATAATAACTATTTTTTTATAATTTATATAATTATCACTTGTGTAAATATTTGATATTAACATTAACATTATAACTTTATTTATTTTTAAATATAATTATTTTATAGAAATATGTCAAATATACCAAAAGATAAAATATTATATGATAAAATTAAAGTAAAAATATATAATAAAATACCAAAACATTCGGCATATAGAAGCGGACTTATTGTAAAAGAATATAAAAAACAATATTTAAAAAAATATAAAAATGAAGATTCATATTATGGTGTCAAAAAAGAAAAAAAAGGGTTATCTAGATGGTTTAAAGAAGAATGGAAAAATCAAAGAGGAGAAATAGGTTATAAAAATAAAAATGATATATATAGACCAACTAAAAAAATAACATCAAAAACTCCATTAACTTTTAAAGAATTAACAAAAAAAGAGATTAAAAAGTCAAGAAAAGAAAAATCATCAAAGGGTAGAATTTACAAATTTAGAAGAATAATAAAATGATAACTTAATAAATATGTATAAAAATAATGAAATAAAATAAAAAAATGATATATTCCTTTAATATTGATTAATATATCAAATATGAATCTTGATAATGCTGATGAAATGTGGACTGATGCTCGTGGCAATCGCTGGATTAAAACGAGTGTAGACAAAACTGATCAACATTTTCTAAATACTGTTAGAAAAAATTGGATGGAAGTGAGTGATGATGATATTTTAAAAGCAAAAAAAATTGTATTGGATGTATTTGGCGATAATACTTCGGTAAGAGGAACTCCTTGTAGGGACTTTATTCATATGTTTAATTCTAAAAATAATTATTTTGTACAAACGGATATTAATAAAGAACCAATTCTATTAAAATATGAAGGAGAATGTGATATGCATCTAAATCCTGCTGTAAACTTCGAGGAGATGCAGATGTTTATTTAAAAAAATGATTATATTTATATGTTTTATATTTTTTATATTTTTTATAATGAGTTATAATTTATCAAAATGTTTCAAATATTATGAAGAATTAGATGATGATTTGAAAAATATTGTATTATCAAAAGTTAGAAATCCGCAAAACAAAGAGTTATTAAATGATATTGTTAGTTATAAAAAACAAAAAGATATTATATATGAAAAATATTTAGAAAATGGTTTTGAATATACAGAAAATTATGGAGATGATTTTAATATATATGGATGGATTGAAAATGATTTATTGGGATATTATAATAATGATGTTGCTTATATTGATAATATAATTGATAGTAATCTAGATAAGTTATCAAGACAATATTGTTATAAAATAAAAAGTGTAATAAAAGGGAAAACAAATACTGTATTCAATTATCATTTAAATAATAAAATAGATGCAAAGAGTAAAATAAATAGATATATTGGAAATTTAAAAATTAATGAAAGAGAAGAATTTATAAGTAAAATTAATGGAGTACCAAATCATATATTTATTTGAGAATATTGATAAAGAATAACTTATTTTTTTAACTTAAGTAACATTTTAATATTACATTTATATGATGATATAAATTTATTATCAGTATATTGAATTTTTTTAACATAATTATTATGATATTTTTCTTTATCTGTTGGTGGATATTTTAGATACCACGATATTAATGTATCTAAATTAATAACTTTTTCAAATTCAAAGTTATATTTAAAAGTTGTATATAAAATAGCTCTTGAAATAATTCCCTTAGATTCATTTGATGGAATAAATAATTTTTTTTTATGATTAACATAATTATCATTTTCTAATGTAATCCAATTATTATTATTGATAACATCATTTTTAATAGTAAAATAAGTATTGTTTGGATAAATAAGAAATTCTTCATAATCTGTATATTTATAATTAGAACGAGCATTATTTAAAAATTTTGTTGTTTTAAATAAATTATGCATATCTATTTTAGCGGAATCAGTCATATGAGATATAGGATAAATATGTTCTAAAGAATAAACTGCTTTTTTTAATTGAATATTATGTAAATTTATTTTACTATAAATTATTGGCATATTACTGTCAGATATTAAAGTATATTTATGATTAATTAAATCTAAATCCTTGTTATATTTTGATTTTAATATTATATTATTATTAATTCTTGAAATTTTCTTATAAGTAAAATTATTATAAGAAAATAATAAAGAATTAATATGAATGTTACAATATAAAATCAAAAATAAAATAAAACACATTGGTATTTTATTAAATAGGATATAAATATTTAAGTAATATTATATTATAATATAATTTAAATGTTAAATAAAAAAAGGAAAAGCACAACCGATATATGTAATAATGAGAAAAGATGTAAGTAGGATAAAAAAAGAAAAAATACTATAGAATTGGTATGTGAATTAGTGAAAAAATATAAAACTTGTCATAAAAGTTATATATTAACAGATATTAATTTTATGATATTATATGGTTTATTATAAAATAATCAATATAATAATTATTAAAATTATTTAAATGTGTTACTACATCTTGTTTTTTTTCAATAAATGAATACGGTAACATATATGGTATAATAAATTTAAACATATATAATATATGATTATATATATTTATATAAAAATAATTAATCATCAATTATTAAATTTTCAAATATAATTAATTTTTCTTTTATTTCTTTTCTACAATGAGGACATTTATTAATTTGTTTAATACATAAATCACAATATAATCTATGACCACATGGATATAACATACGAATATTTTGTAATGCAATTACTTCTAAACATATATTACATTCAACATAAATATTATTATCTAATATAATATATTTATCATTATTTTTTTTTGTTAATGGAGAAACTGTATCATCATTTATAATTTTATTACTATAATTAAAACAATTAAATATTGATCTAAAACAAGATAACATATTTATAAAATATAAAAGAAAAATAAAATCATTTTTTTATTAATTAATCTAGATCATCATCGGGTGGAACATTTGTATTCATATTGGGCATTTGAGAAGGATCTCCTGCATCACCTTGATTTTTATAAAGTTTCATCATAATAGGATTGGTTTTTTCTTGAATTTCTTTTTGTTTATTTTCATAAATTTCTGCATCAACATTATCATTTTCTTCTAACCATTTAAGACCTTCATCTACAATAGGATCTAATTCTTTTTTAATTTCAGCAATTTCTTCAGCATTTTCTGTATTACCACTGTTAACATTGTTTTTTAGATTGTAAAGAAAATTTTCTAAACCATTTTTCTTTTCAATTTTGTCTTTTAGAGCATCATCTTCTGCTTTAAATTCTTCTGCTTTTTTAATCATATCATCAATATCTTCTTTACTTAAGCGTCCTTTATCATTTGTAATTGTAATTTTATTGGATTTACCAGTACTTTTATCTGCCGCAGAAATATTCATAATACCATTTGCATCAATATCAAATGATACTTCGATTTGTGGAACACCTCTTGGTGCTGGAGGAATACCATCTAGATGGAAATTACCTAACATATTATTATCTTTTGTCATACCTCTTTCACCTTCATAAATTTTAATATCAACACCAGGTTGATTATCTGCATATGTTGAGAAAACTTGTGATTTTTTAGTAGGAATAGTAGTATTTCTTTCAATAATTTTAGTCATAACACCACCTGCTGTTTCAATACCAAGAGATAAAGGAGCAACATCTAGTAGAAGTAGTTCGCTCGTTTTTTGATTGCCTTGTCCAGTTAGAATAGCGGCTTGTACAGCAGCTCCATATGCCACTGCTTCATCTGGATTAAGCGATTTATTTAGACTTTTACCACCGAAATAATCACTTAATAGTTCTTGTACTCTTGGAATTCTTGTTGTTCCTCCAACAAGAACAATTTCATCGATATCAGATTTTGACATTTTAGCATCATTTAGTAAACGATTAATAGGATCAATAGTTCTTTTGAAAATAGGATCTGCAAGTTGTTGAAATTTAGCCCTGGTTAGATTGTGTGTATAATCAACACCATCAATTAGAGAATCTACTTCAATTGAAGTTGTAGTACTTGATGATAAATTAATCTTTGCTTTTTCAGAGGCAATATTAAGTCTTTTTAATGCTTTTGCATTTTGTTTAACATCAACTTTGTGTTTTTTCTTAATATCTTCACATAGATAATCAACAATAATATTATCAACATCTGAACCTCCAAGATGCGTATCTCCACCGGTTGCTTTAACTTCAAAAATCCCACCATCAAGTGTTAAAATAGATACATCATGTGTCCCTCCTCCACAATCAAATACAATGATATTAGTTTCTTTATTATTATTGTTTTTATCTAAACCGTATGCAATAGCTGCAGATGTTGGTTCATTAATAATTCTAAGTACTTCTAAACCAGCAATTACACCAGCATCTTTTGTTGCTTGTCTTTGCGCATCATTAAAATAAGCAGGTACAGTAATTACAACTTTTTTAAGTTCTTTTCCAATATAAGCCTCTGTAGTTTCTTTTAGTCTTTGAATAACCATTGCAGAAATTTGCTCTGCATGAAATTGAACATCTTCATTTTTGTGTTTAACATTGATTAGAGGTTTATTATTAGCATCTTTGGTAACTTTAAAAGACCATAGTTTTGAATCACTTGCAACAGTTGGATCATCAAATTTTCTTCCAATTAATCTTTTAGCATCATAAACTGTGTTTTTTGGATTCATTGTAGACTGATTTTTAGCAGGTTCTCCAACTAATTTTTCATCATCTGTAAATCCAACATATGAAGGAATAATTCTTGAACCGGTTTGATGGTCCGGAATAATTTCTACTTTATCATTAACCCAAATAGCCGCACAACTAGTAGTTGTTCCAATATCAAATCCCGCCGCAATTTCAATATCACTCATTTGATAATAATATATTATATAATCTTTAAATAATTTTTATGCTCGTGTTACTTTTTTTCTTTTATAATAAATAGTAAAAGACATTATTACTCTAAATACACCATCTTTAGTAATTGGTACATCAATATGTTCTCCTAGTTCGTTAATTCTCGTTAATTTTACATTAAATCTTTTTAATTCCGGTAATATAGGATTTAAAACCATAGTATTTGTATCATTTGGACCACAACTTGTTCCCGATAATTCTTGCTTATAAGATAATATATAACAATATGTACTTGTTAATAAATTTGTATGAATTGTTGGTTTATTAATATATATACTATCATAATATCGTAATGTATTAAACTCTTCTTTTACAACTTTGTAATTATATACTTTATTCATAGGATTTAATGAAGCACCGCCTTCATTATATAGATACTTTATTCTTTCTGCTACTGTAGCATCTGTATTTTTAAGAACATTCCATGTATATTTATTAATTTTTAAATTATCTTTAGTATATCCAATATATGTTGGAACATAACGAAATGTTCCCGCTGGCGTGGTACTTGTTTCAAGCAGGGTCTCGTGATAATAATTATATTCTTTTAAAAAAGATTTATAATCGGATAAACCAATATCAATATATTGTTGTTTTGTAAAAGTAACTATATTATTTAATTCTTCGATTGTAGTTGCTGTAGTGCCACCACCTAAGTCTGCTGCTTTTTGAATCAGTAAAGTGATAAAAGTTTTAACAGTCGTTGCACGTGCATCAAGTGTATCAGTAATTTCTTTATAATCTAATAAATTATTTGGATCATCAATATCATAGTCAATTGGAGTTTTATCAACTTTAGTCCATATTAAACCATAATTGTTATCATTTATATTTGATGAAATATCATCAAATGTTTTTACAGTTATTTTTTTTGAAATTGCATTAATACGATGAATATCATTTAAATTAATATATAAATAATCACCAACATTAAATACATTTTTTTTAATTATACTTGGATCATTTGCGTTACTTGTTTTATCATTAAATATACTATTTTCAACATATGAACTTTCTACTGCATTATATTCATTTGCACGTCCCTCTTCAATTTCTGGATAATTTGCTTTGACAAATACCTCGGTTTTTAATGTTTTTATATAAATACAATTTTTGATATCATCGATAATATCCACATAAAATTCTGTATCACTTATAAAACTTGCATAATCACTATCTATATGAATAGTTGTTTTTTCTAAAATATCTTCCATATCTTATAATAATTGTATAAATTAATTATTTATATAAGAATAAAAATAATTATTTATAATAATGATTAAAAGTATTAATTTTTACAAAGACAATTTTGAAGCAATAATTTATAATATATCTTCTATATTTTTTATAATAACAAATTTATTTATTCCATTATATACTGATGATATTATATATTTTAATTCTAATATAATAGAAAAAATTACATTAAATTATAAAATAGATAATAATAAAAAAGAATTATTTTTAAATTTTACTGATAATTTAATTGAAAAAAATAAAGATATTATAACAAAAATAGAAAATGAAAGAATTAAAAATGAAAATATTGATAATTATACTTTAGATACCGATAATATAGATAATGAATATAGTGATGATGATTCTTGGGAAAATGATTAAATTTTTAAAATTGATAATTTTTTATCCCAATTTTTAAGATATATATCATCTTTAGATATTTCTTTACCATAACAATTCGTTAATAATCTTTTATTTGATTTAATTTTATGTATCATATTTTCATATAAATTTATATATTGTTGTGTATCTTCTAAAACAGTATTATGTCTATATTCTAAATATTTAGCAATTAAATAAGTTAAATAATAACTATACAAAAAACATAATATTGTATCTATACTACCAACAGTATATCCTTTTATTTTTTGTATTGAAAAACAATTATTTGCTACATTAATAATAGAAATTAAACTAACTCTTTTTTTTGTTGATATATCTTCTAGAACAACTCTATATCTAGTTTCTAATATATCAACACTACTTGTGGTATATGTTTTATCTTGTTTTAAAATTTTATATTTTTTTTCATCAATTGTATTATTGATAATTTTAATAATATCATTACATGTTTTCTTATATTTTTTAGTTAATATAACTAAAATATTTGAATAAGTATTAATTCTACAACAATTTTTATCTCTAATATTATTAATTAATTTTATAGCATAATTATCTATAATTGGACAATTTTTTTTTTTTATATAATATAATAATTTATTAATGCAATTATTCCATTCATTTGGTATCTTTAAATAAGTATTATCATTTATATTTAATTTACAATTACTTCTTAATTCATTGAAATTTTTTGTAAAATAAACCTTATCTAATATATTTGATCTATTATAAATTTTTTCCCATCTATAATATGAACCTTCTGGTCTTGCAAGTTCATAGTGCATATTTCGTTTCATTAAATACAATGGAATTATATTAAAAGAATCATCATAATGGATTAATAAATTATTATGTTTTTCGTATTTATGAATTTTTATAAATATATCAAATATTTTTTTATCTAATTGAGTAATATCTAATACATTTAAAGTTCCAACATATAATTTATAAGTATTTTCATGTTTTGCAAGTTTAACTTTTATTAATTTATATTTCATTTTTTTCAATTTTTTTGCTAATTGTATAGAATCTTTTTTCGCAGAATAAGAATAACAATCAAAATCTGCACTTGTATAGTCTCTATATATCTTTTTATTTTTGGGCAAAATTAAATTAAGAGCATAACCTCCATATAATATTAATTTTTTATTTTTTATAAATTTCTCCACAATTTCAAATATTTTTTTATTATTTATAACTTTTTTTTTTAAATTATTTATTTCAATATTATCAACAATATTTTTGATACTATTACTCATTCTTAATAATATTAATTATTAAAATTATTTGTTGCATCTATAAAAAAATTTTTCTTCATTGAAAATAATTTCTTAACAGGTTTAATTAGTGGTTTTAATGCATTCTCCAATGAATGTGTGTGTGTGTCCCGGTTGTTCGTCATAAATTTTTCGATAATATGTCCATTTTCTTCATTAAATTCATCTCGTTCTTCTTTATATTCATTTAATTTTCTATCTAATTCATTTTCTTCTAACGGTGTTGAATTATTAAATGCTTCATTTAAAGTATCACTATTAAAATTTAGACTATCTAAACTAATGTCTGTATCTACTTTTAAATCATCATAATTTTTATCAGTTTGTTTGAAATTATCATATTTATTTTTTTCATCAAATTCTTCTTTATTATCTAATTTATGATATTTATCGTATCTTAATATATCATTCGCTTTATCTTTTAAATCTTTAGTTGTAAAATATTTATCATATATCATTTTAATATTATTTTCATTAATATCTTTATTCATTCTAATATCATCTTTAAAATCATTAAATTTACTATTAACATATAAAGCTCTTAACATATATTTATTATATCCTAATTTTAACTTATATACTGATGTAACTGGTTTTAATAAATAATTTGGCATTTCTTCATTTAATTCTTTATAATAATTATCTGCAAGAGTGTTGTGTAAATCATTCATTTGCGAATTATATACTAATAGTCTATTGGTATCATTATTTTGCATTGATATTACAGTTTTATATTCATCGCTATTTATAATCATTTTTCTAATATCATTCATTGTAATATTATAATTCTTTATTTTAATTTTATATTCGTTTATTTCTCTTGATGTTGGTTGTCTATATAGTAATTCTTTGTATGTTCTTATTATTTTATATTGAATTTCATTATCTATTCCAAAATTATCTCTATTAAATTCAGGAATATTGGTATGATAAGGTAAATAAGAATCACTAATTGGGTCGTTAAATTTTAATTTATTATTATTTTCTTTAGTTGTCATTATATCTTTTTCTCTTATCTCTAATTCATATATATTTTTTTTTAATTCTCCACGTTCAGTAATTATTTTTTCTTTTTCAAGTTTATTTTGTTTAATTCTATTTTTAAATTTTAATTTTGTAAGGGATAGTTCTTTCTTATATTCTTTATTCAAATCTCTATCTATTATTGAATAATAATTTACAATATTATCACCTGTATTTTCTTGAAAATTGTTAGTTTCTTCATCGTCATTTTCATTTTTACTAGTTACTAATATAACTATTCCAGGACTACCTCTAGATGATATATTTTTAAATTTTTTTGATAAATCAGTTGTATTTGTTATTACAATGCTACCATCTGCTCCCTTACCTACTATATTAATATTTTTATTAATATAATTTCCATATTTATTTGTAAAATCTTCCTCATTTTCATCATTTAATGTTCCATAATATCCACCATTACCTCCAATACTAACTATATAATTTTTATCATATTCATATATTTCATCGATTTTACTACCAACCCCCCCATATCCAATGTTTTTACTTGTTGGAGTTAACCCCTCATATATTTGCTCTATATTATCATATATATTGTATCTTTCTAAATTAAATCCAGAACCACCACCACCGCCTCCATATAAATTGTTATTTAAAAATAATGAAGAACCACCATTACCACTAATACCATTACCCAATCCTCCAATAGCATTTTTTTTACCTGCACCACCGCCTCCCCCACTTGAAAATTTTGCATCTCCTATTATACCAAATACAGGAGTATTTGAATGTGTTGTATTAAATCCTCCACCACCACCTCCACCAGCAACTATTATTCTATCGAATTTACTATCATTAGTTTTTTCTATAGATGAATTAAAACCTTGTTTGCCATTACTATTACTTTCAATTATACCTGAAATACCTCCCGAACCAACTGTTATATCATATGTACCTTTTGTAAATTTAATATTATTAAAATATTTTGCATCACCAGCACCTCCCCCACCTCCTCCATAACCTCCCCCACCTCCACCACCAACAATTAGAAGATCTACATATTTATCTTCATCAAAATTAATTTTATAAATTTTTCTATCAGTTGTATTATCTCCATTAAATATTAATTTATTACTATCGTCTATATTACTAATAAATTTAGTTTTATTCAATTTACTATATTCTGAATTAAAATTATCAATTTTATTCCATTTATTTTCTCTAAAAATAAATATAGATTTATTATTTGATATAATTATTGAATTTTCATGAGAAGAGTTTTGTTTTTTATGTATACCAATATAATTAATATATTTTATATGTTCTTTAGGATAGTCTAATTTTTTAATTTCTTTATCATACATATTTAAATTATTATCAAATGTTATTATATTAATTACATTATCAGTACTAACAACATATAAATCATAATAGGTTGCTTTATCTTCCTCATTAAGTAAAATATAATTATAATCTATATCGAATAATTTTATTTTTTCATCACTATCGTAATTATATATTTCATTTACAGAATGTGTTATATTAATTTTATAACTATTTATTAAATTCTTTTCAACTATTACTTTTTTTGGTTGTAATGAATAAGTATTTAATAATGTATTATTACTAATAGTATTTGTATTATTTAAATCAATTATAATTACATTTTTTTTATTTTTTAATATTCCAATTAAGAAAGACTTATTATTTAATAAATTAGTATAATATTTTAAATCAATTATATATGTATTATTAATTTGCGTTAAATCATAATAAAATTCATTCCCCATTTTATTAAATGCAATAATTTCATAATTTTCTAATTGTAATTCTGTATAATTTTTAATAAAAACAATATAATTTTCATTATTTTTATCATTAATAATTTTATTTATTTTTCTATGTTTTACAAAATTTTCATTACTATTTTCAAATAAATAATATTTTAATAAATTTGATTTAAAAACAAATTCTTTATCTATATTTGCATCAAAATCGTCATTTTCATTAAATAATAAAATAGATTGTATTGTAGTTTCAGAACGATATATTTTATTATCCAATCTTAATATATTATCTTTACCAAAAGTTGTAAATATTATTTTATTTGGAATTTCTTTTCCATTTGATAATGTTGTTTCTATTACAATATTATCAATTGTATATTTATTTAAAGTTAATTTATCTATATTTTCTTTATCTATTTCACAATATTCTGAATATTTATTTATTAATTCATTTGTTGTATCGTAATTTTCATCAAAATTTAACTTATTCCAGTTATTTGATTTATTGTTAGTATAATATATAGATGTATTCCCTGATATTTTTGATTTAGTTGCTATAAAACCATAATTATAATCATTTGTATAACTAATTGCTGTAATATCAATATCTTCTAATATATTTATCCTACTTTTTGATAAACCACCTGATGTTTGTAGTATAAATATGTCATTGTTATTTGTAATATAATATATTGATTTATTATTATTAATTACAGAATAATTAATATCAATAATCTTAATATCACAATCATTATTATTACATTTTAAATTATGTAATTCGTTTTTTATATCTAATATATTGAAAGTATTATCAACCAATTGAGAAAAATTTTCTTTTTTTTTATTAAATATCATATAAGAAATTATTCCAATTATTAATATAATTAGTAATATATTAATATATTTCATACTTAATATATTAATAGAAATTATATGAAAAAAATATGCATTATAGGAAATAATTTAATAAGTTTATATAATGCACTTAAATACAATGATACAAATATAGAAATTCATATTTATGAAAAAAAAAAACAAATTGAATATATTATTACAAATGATAATTATGTATATAGTTTATTAAATGATAATCATAAATCATATATTAATCTATTAAAAAAATTCAATATTAAATATGATAAAATTGATTTAGAATATAATGAAAAATTATACAATATCATTAATAATGTTATTGAAAAAAGTAAATTAATTCCAAATAACATATCAAATTCATATTCATTTATAGAATTATGTAAAAATTTTTTATCAAATAATGATTTTGAATATATTAATAATATAGCTAATAATAATAATATATTGAATTATATAAATGGTAATGATTTTATGAGTATTATTAATTATGATTTAAACAAAAAAATAAACTATTATTATGTAAAAGAAATAGATATAAATGAATTAATAAATAAAATTTTGTTAGAATTAAAAAAAAATAAAAATATAAGTTTTTTCTATAATTACAAAATAAATAAAGTAAATTATAATAATTATAATAATTTCATAATAAATGACAATATTAATTATAGATATAACTATATTATATCAACAGTTTCAAAAAAAAATTTAATAGAATTAAATATATGGAATCAAAATCAAATTAAGAATTTAAATTCGGTTTTAAATATTAATATGTATAATCTAAAAGAACTTATTGATATTTTAATTAAATTAGATAATTCTACAGTTATTAATAATTATGAATATAATACGAAAGAATTATTACTAAATAACTTACAATTTATATATCCACAATTAAAAAATAAAAATAAAAAAATTTCAATTTGGAAAACATATGAAAATATGATTGATAATAATAATATTCATGGTAAAATAATGTTTAGAGAAAAAATAAAATTTTTATACAATAATAAATTTTATTTATGTAATTTAGGTTATTCTAATAATAATATATTTATTAATTATGTATTAGATAATATTGATAAAACAAGTTTTATAAAAAAAAAAAAATAATGATTTTTATATTATATATTTTATAATGCTATATGATAATTTACCCGATGATATTATTGATTATATTTATAGTAAAATACTTTTTAAAAAAGATAAAGACTTTTGTTTAGAAATTAAAATTTATTATTATATAATGAATAATGTTTTAAAAACTAAAAAATTAAAAGATATATATAGTTGTTTAATTATTTATCAAAAAGATAATATTTCAATTGATGAAATTAATGAATTATCAAATTTAATTGATAAATATGATGATAATTTAATTAAATTATATATTTTTAATATATTAAAAAAATTAACTATTAATTCTAAAATTGAATTCTTATTTTATATACATGATTATACTATTAATTGTAAAATATATAATAGATATTATATCAAAAATAAAATTATTAGCATTATTGATAATTTTATTTATAAATAATGTTATACTAATATAGAATTATCTATATATAAAATGAGTTGCAATAACATTGAAGATATTTCTGTAAATATGTGTAATAAAATTTGTAATGATAATATACCAGCATCTAATACGGTTCAATTAACTAGTTGTAATACCAAATGTAACCAAAAAATTACAAATGAATTAAATCCGTTAGATATTACAAACAACTTCATTTTCTTAAATAGTGCTGATGTCGCAGAAAATGCTTTAGAAATAGCAGGGGAACAATCTCAAGTACTATATGAAGAAAAAAGAGATATGATGAATAGTTTAATTACAAATATGGAAAGAGAAATACAAATAAAAAATGCAGCTTGCGGAATTAGAATTGGTGCAAAATGGAAAAAAATTATAGATGGGGATGCAAATAATCAATTTATTGATAATGATTATATGAATATATTTAAAAGATATTCGGCATTTGGTGTAAAATGGAAAAATGTTCGTAATACTAAACCAGATGATACTAAATATATTGAAATAGTAAAATCCAGCACAATATCAGATGAATCATATAATTATTTGAATGATGCTTTAATAAGTGGTAAAGACACTCAAGATAATATAATATTAAATAAAAAAGCATTAATTGATAATAAGTTATTTCCAAATGATGATGCAGGCAATTTGATAATATATCCTAATTCATATATTAAATTATCAGATAATAGTTATTGTATAGTTTATACTTATCCTATCATTCAAAACCTGAAATCTATTTTCAATGGTAGAAATGATATTATTAATTTAACGGATTCAGTGGAAAAAGCTGATATTTTTAAAAATGCTTTTTTTGATCTAACGATGGATGATTTTGTAATTAATGATAGTGGTGATATATATATACCCAGTATTGGATGTTCTGATTTTGAAAACGATGAGTGTATTACTATTGAAAATTTATTATCTGATAATGAAAATTGTATGGTTGATAATAAAGATAATGATTTCATTAAAAGAAAAGATACAATCCCTTATTTGTTTCATGATGACGCACCCAGTTGGTGTATAACTAATGCTTTGAAATTTGATAATAAAAGCGAATTATATGATATTATTAATTTAATTACGAATGATCAATTTATAAATCATGAATTAAATGAAATGATGGGAAAATATGAAGCAGATAGATACGAAAATATAAAAACTAGAATTAATGATATCTTGGCTGATGAATATTCGCAATATTTTTCTACAAATGATTTTTTAAATTTATTTAATAATAATATACAATATTGGATTACTATTGATGAGTTATTATTTAAAGATCGATCTTATCGTTATAATAGACAGAATACTACTACCGGTAAAGAAATAGGGCAACCAACTGGTACATATGATGTTAGAAATGAAAATATAACAAACAACTATGATGTAATTGCTAAGATACTTTCTAATTATATACCTGTATTTCCATCAAGTAATCATTTAATACAATTACAGGATAGTGATGTTGAAAGTATAAGAACTTTATTCGAATCAGAAACAATATCTAAAAAAAGGAAAATAGAAAACATATTACAAGTTCAAGATTATTTTAATATAATAGATGCTGATGGAAATAGTACTAAAGTAATTTTATATACACCACTTTATGAACATAGTGATAATAGAGAAGCTATATATTATGATTGTCATTTAAATCATGATTGGTCTAGTAAAAGTGGTGTTGATTTCTATCAACATCTAAATGATGGCGAAAAAACAATAAATGTTAATATAAATGGTAGCTATGGTCAAATTGGATATGGCGAAGGGTTTTATAATAATGTAATATTATCCGATGATTATATTACAAAAACCGAGTGCGAAGCTATAAAATTAAATGCTGAAAATACATCAAATACTATTTTTTTAAACGAAAATATTCAAAATAGACATGATTTAGATAAGTATAGATTAAATGATATTGATTTTAATAATGTAACCGATGAATTAACTCAATATAATACAAATATTGAAAATTTAAATAGATGTATTGAAAATTCTAAAACAATGATAAATTTAGATACTTATACAAAAACAAAAGAATATGATAATATAAATCAAAATATTAGAAGTAATGCTGAAGTAAATAAAAAATATAATATTTATTTACCCAAAGTAAATAAATATGATGGTCTCCAAACTGATTGTAAATTTTTATCAGAATATAATAATAAAGACACTTGTGGTATATCCGGAGAAACAACTCAAATGTGCTTATCAGATGATTTTATATCAGATACACAATATGATACTAAATTACAATCTAAAAAAGATTCTCTTAAATCATATATATTTAATAGACAAAAAGATTATTATGTTGGAAAAAAAACAAAAACTGATGAACATTATGAATGGCGGATTACAACTGACTATCCAACTATTGGATTAGAATTAGTTAATGCAAATTTAACTCAATTACTTGATAGTAAATTTATTACAGTTACTAGCATAATAACTTTAACAGATGATGACTTATCAACAAATTTAACAGATGATGAATTATTATCAATATTTGATAATATTGATAATAATACATATGTTAGTTCATCTGTTCCAGGTCGTTATTATATTGTAAATTTACAACAAGAAGATTGTAATCAACCAAATGATTATGTATTGCAAAATAGTGAAACTATATGTGGTGGAGATAAACAATGTGCTTATGAAAATGAATATATTAATAGTATTAGTGAAATAAGTCAATATGATGATAATTTATGTACAAACAAATATAATTATTTAGAGGAATGTTATAATCAAGATCCAGATTTTAATATGGGAAAACAAGTAGATTATAGTGTGTGTAGAGATGATATTCAATCTTCCCCACAAATTATTGATTGTTGTCCGGTAAGAGCTGACGGAACACCAGATCCTGAATGTGCACAAAATCCAGATTGCGGGGAAGGTTCATATATAACTTATAAAATAGAAAATGGTAGATATACTTGTGAAAAAGTATGTGGTAGTTGCGTAACTAATACTACTTTAAATGTTTCTGACAGTAAATGTCATGCTAATATTGGATATTATTATGACTATGACTATGACGAATTAGAATCAACAAATCCACCTGTACCAGAACAATGTCAAGAAGGTTATTTTATTGATGTTACAGGTGCAAAAACTATATCAGAATGTGAACAATGTATTCCAGAATGTGATGCTGATCATTATGAAACTGTTGATTGTACATTCTCTACTAATAGAGTATGTACACCATTACCTGATAATTCAACTAAAAATCAAAATGGTATAGATTTCGTTTGTGACGAAAACTATTTTAAAAGAGGCGACCAATGTGTTGCGTGTCCAAATGAAACTACATCAGTTCAAGGAAGTACATCTGTTTCACAATGTATTGCAAATGAGGGTCATTATTTTGATCCACAATCATTTGCAGATGATGAAACTATGTCTATACCAACTGATGCACAACAATGCGGTGCAAGAACATATTGTGCTAGTGGTGCAACTAGTGAAACACCATGTCCTAATAATACAACTTCTGTTGCTGGATCCACCGATATATCACAATGTTATGCTGATCCTGGATTTTTTTATAATAATGCAATACATAGTGAAGGACAATCTTGTTTACCCGGTCATTATTGTCCAGGTGGTCTCGGTTCTACTATACAAAATGCTTGTCCTGCAAATACTTATAATTCTTTATCTGGACAAACTGATGAAAATGCTTGTAATCTATGTGAATATGAAACTACTTCAGAAGAAGGAAGTGCAGCATGTACTGATTGTCCTGCAATACCTACATTTGCAGCAGATAGAAGTGCTATTAGACAATATAGATATTATAACTATCAACAAGATGGATGTAGACTATCAATAGGAACATGTAGTGATCAACAATTATCAACAGAAGAGGGAGAATTAAATGATGCTGATTGTCCAACTACTACAGAAGTGACTGATGAGAATGGTAGAACTATAATAAAAAATCAATTTTATGGATATACTGGTGTTGTTCAAAGGGATGCTACAAGTGGAAAACCAATATTATTTCAACCGCCAGAGAATCCAACAGAATCTCAAGAAGATCTAACTAGAAAATTAAGGGTTTACGACGATGACATGGGCGGTTATGAATACTTGTTAGGAGATCAAGTTGATCTTAAATGTGAAAAAACATGCATGACTTGTTTTCCAAATGAAAAATTTGTACCTAATTTAAGTGCATGTGACCCATGTGAAGATAATAAAGTTGCTGGTCCTGATGGACTTAATTGTATTCCGTGTCATGAAAGAGATGCAAATACTATTTATGATGCTGAATTGGGTGACTGTACTTTATGCAATCCTTACCAATTACCAAATTTTGAATCAAATGTATGCGAGAATCCAGAGCCTGGTTATTATGTAGTATGTGATGCTCATGCTTGTGTGCAAACAAAAGCTGATACAAATAAAATAGTATTTGGGCAAATAAATAAAGTAGATTGGGTGGAAAATATAAAATCAATTATATTTGACTACGAACTACTACAAATACCAGAAGCAATTACCAATAATATAGATATAATTTTTAGAAATGAATCTTGGAGTAAAGATAAAATTTTAAATTTACCTAAAAAAACAACTATTACGGATAATAAATATTATAAGGATATATCAACAAATATTATAATATTTGAAAATGCTACTCCAACTGACAGTAATTTTTTAATTAAATTTATGGAGTCTATTTATATTAGTAATAGTACAACTGTCGATACTTTACCTAATAAATTAATTTTACAAACAGAAAATGATAGTTACTATTTACTTACACATAAAATGCAACAAGATATAAGTGATAGATATTCTACAGCAGATATATGGGATGATTCTTATTTAATATTTGATATGTACTTAAATATAACTAATGAACAATATTTATGCCCTGATAATACTTATATCGATAATGGTACTGCAATCGAAGCAAGTGGTTCATCAAGAGGCACTAATAGGAATATTTGTAAATTTTATGATTCAGGATATTATAGAGATATTTACACAAGTACCAGCGGTGCTGATAGTAGTTCTTTATCTGATGCATCAACCACCGAAGATGTGTCAAGCGAAGAATTTACAAATTATGAAAATTTTGAATCAAGAATACAAACAACATGTTTAAAAGATTTTACTCTTGCCAATATAGCAACAATTGATATAAGTGAATCTATATTGGGTGCTCAATCAGGCGGAGACTATGCAGGTTGTGTGTACAAATGTAATACAGCAGGTCATTATTATAATCAAGGTACTCCTGGAAAGGCAGATAATAAATGTCAACCATGTCCAATTGGATATAAATGTGAAAATCTTCAAACTAGAACAGCATGTGATAGTGATAAATATCAAAATGTAACTGGACAAACTGCATGTAAAACAATTCCAACAGGTGGAGTTCCTATTTTTGATAGTGAACGACTAGCACATATTGGTTTTAGCGTTCCAGCAGGTAAAAAATATAATGATGTTAGTAATACTATTACAAATTGTTCTGAAAATACTTATAAAAATACGCAATCTGTTATAAATAACCTAGAAACTGAAAGAGAGATTATATGCGATAATTGTCCACCAAATAATACTACTACTAAAGGGGTAGAAGGTAGTACAGAATTAGCACAATGTATTCCAAATTTTGGTTATACTTTAGATACTTCCGATGGTGTAGTCACGACATTAGCAGGATATGATGATTCAACTGGTTCTATACAATGTGCATCGGGATATTATTTAGGTGATTGTGATATACTTAATCCAAATCGTAATGAATGTACTGAATGTCTCGATGAAAATGATAAAGCATGTATCCCTTGTCCAACTGGTTATACATGTGCGGGTGGTTCAGTTGATTGTAAAGCAACTCCAGCAATTCCTTTAATTAAACCTGCAAATATTGATGATGACCCTTTAACCGCCCCTATTTACACTATAGATGCATGTTGGCCAGGAATGAAATTAACAAGCGAAGGAGAATGTCAAGTATGTCAATATACTGGTGCGGAAACAGATAAGTATTGTTTTGATGGTACTCTAAGAGACCACATAAGTCCTTCTGTTGATGATATAAAATTAAAAAATAACGATAATTTTACCCCAGCTATTTACATTACTGCTGCAGATAATCTAAACTATAATATTAATAGTATCACACAAGATAGTGGAGTTCCTAATGATATTGTTTTTAGTTTTAAAAATAATTATATACCTGCTAATATTGATTCTTATTTTGCACAGGATATTGATCTCTTGAAAGATAATGATGTTCCATTATATTTATATGAACATGCTTCTGGTGAAAAAAATGCAAATCAAATATTAAATGCAAAAAATGTAACACAAGAGGCAGGAGTATCTATAAATGGTAATACAATTGATTTATTAAATGAAGGATATATAAGTAATAAAGATGCTTCTAATATTATTAAAAATAAAATTATAAGTAATAACTTAAAATTTACAGGTGATGAAAAAAATGAATTGCTTGATATTATTATGTCATATAAAAATGATAGGTTAACTACTGTGATATCAGATGATCTAAATTTAAGTTATATATATGAATTAGAATATTATGATGGTACACAATATAAAATACAATCATATGTATATAGAATATTACCATACCCTTCACTATGCGGTCAAGGTACTCACACTTTAACAGGATTAATAGGAAGTTGTGAAGCGTGTCCTATAGGCACTTACAAAACTGACACTTCTGCCACATCTTGTCAAAAGGCAGAGGGAAATTATTATGTTGGTGTAAACAATCAATCTGTCTCTGCTCCTGCTGGTTTAGGTGGCATAAGTGTATCAGAAATGCCAACCTCCCCCGGATTTGAAATGTTAACAACTGCTGATGGAGGTAATTATGGTTATAAACTAAAAACTGGTTATGGATATACTGCACCAATTGGAGAAAATCCATTTGATAATTCAGCATGTTTAACTGGTTTTAATGAAGAACAAATTTTAATTAATAATACTATGGATAATACAGATCGGGATTATTTATGTAGTTCTTGTCCTTCTGTCACGTCATACACTGTTGCTGAACAGACTGGGTTACTGAGGGTTGAAACCAATTCACCAACTGCATCAGACTCTACAGCTTGTGTTATTAAAGTATGTGATGCTAATTATACGAATATTGGTGGCGTTACAACGAATTTCTGTGAATTAGAAAAATGTCCAGTTGGTTATTATTTTAATGAAACTAGTAATAGTTGTGAGGTATGTCCCGAAGGGCATTATTGTAACGGCAACCCAGAAATAACACCAACTGCATCAACTCATCCAAAAATAGAATGTCCTACAGATACATATAATCCTACTACTGGTATAGCAGCACAAAGTAAGTGCGAAGGATGTCCTACACATACATCTACAGATGGTGTTGTTGGATCTACATCTATTGCAAACTGTATTTCAAATGCTGGATATTATTTTGATTCCACCACTGGAAGCAAAGCAACTATATGTCCTCCTGGAAAGTATTGCCCTAAAGATACAACAGGTCCTAAAGAAAGTTTGCCCAGCTGCCCTACACACACAACTTCACCCGAAGGTTCTAGTAGTTATAGTCACTGTCGCGCAGTAGCCGGTTGGTTTTACCCACATGGATCTCACGATACTGATGAAAATACTGTAGCAACTGCATGTCCAGAAGACACTTATTGTGTTGGTGATAATGAATCAGCGGTTGGTTGTCCTTTAAATACTAATACTGGTGGAGTAGGACAAAAAACACAAAAATCTGATTGTGTAGCTGATCCTGGTTACTATTATAATGTTACTGATGCATCACACATAAATGCTCAAGCATGTCCAGCAGGTACATATAATCCGGATCATAATTCTACTGATATCGATTCTTGTAGGAAATGTCCACAAAACACATATTCTGCTAATAAAGCAAGTATTAAAAGTAATAATTGTTTAGATTGTCCTAATTTCTCATCGACAACATACGATGACGCTGGTAATCCAGTAGAAGCAGGGATAGAAACAACAGGTAAAACCCAACTAGCTGATTGTAAACCTGCAAAAATGTATAAAACAAATCTTTTAAATATAGATAGAGATCCGGAGAATGAAATAGAATTAAAACCAGGGCATAATCTAATTGGAGAAGTATATGGATGCTATGAAGGATTCTATTTTAATGTTAAAAAAGGAGAGTGTGAAACATGTCCCATTGGGCATTATTGTCCTGGAGGTCTCGCTGCCGCAAGTACAAGCACTGATGATTCCGCGACAACCGAACACTTTACAAATTATGAAAATTTTGATTCGTCTGATGGTGCAATTAAAGAAAAGTGTCCTCAATATTCAACAAGTCCCGCTGGAAGTACCGTAATTGATAATTGTGTTGCAATACCTGGTTATAAAGAAGTGGGAACTACAAATGTATTTGAAGAAAATGAAGGTGTTGCTGTTGATGGTGTTGGTGATGTAAAATTTAAAGAAAATGGAACTGTACAATGTATACCAGGATATGAAGCGAAGCCTGATTCTACTCAAGAATGTCAATCTTGTGCTTTGGAGAGAACTTTTAGTACAGATGGCAATGGATGTTCTGTATGCGGTACTTCTGATGGTACACAATTAGTAATAAAAGAATGTGATCTCGTGATGGATATTATAAAAATAGATAAAAGTATTCTTCGAATACACTCATTAAATATTGATGATATTATAACGGTATTACAGAACGCTGGTACTTTAACTGTAGGAAACCTTTTTTCTGCTACTTATATTACCCCACAAGCAAATAGTTATCCTAATTATAAGTTTTTTGATACCACTTCTGATGACTTATACTTTATTAAACTTCCTACAACTTATTCCGAATTACCAGTCTCTGAGAACGCAGAAACTAATATACATTCTAATGTGACAGATTCTGAAATAATTGATAATGTTATTAAAATCAGTAGCATCGCTACAAGCAGTTATGCCAAAATTATGACTTTTATTAATAATACAATTACTGATCAGACAGATATACTTGATTTATGCTACTTTCCGTATAATGGCCAAGTGTGGGAAGTATTTTTATTATTACCAAAATGTGTATGTATTCCAGGGACTTTTGGTAATGAATGTAATCAATGTCCAACGGAGGCGGGACGTCAAACATTTCAACCAGGTTATAATCAAGCTACATGTATACCTGTACCCACAACTATTCAGGACGATTCGTATACTATTATTCAAGACTCAACTAGTATTTATAATATTGGTGTTAATCTTAATGCGGGATGGACAATGGATTCATCCGGTGCATCATCCAAATGTGATGAAGATACATATAATGCTTATAGTACAGACATTACAAACCAAATTGTTAGTGGTGTTTATACAGCAATAGATTGCACTAATTGTCCCGATGGTAGTGGGACTCAAAACAGAGACCCTGTTAATGGAGCTACAAACATTACAGATTGTGATGCTAAATTTGGTTATATGGAGACGGCGGCTGGTACAGATGATACACTACCGACTTACGGATATGACACAGGATCAGGATATGGGGATGTGGATGATCCCCCAGATGGCACTATTGATTGTCTAGCTGGTTATTATTTCGATGAAACTAGTGCTACTTGTATGGAATGTCCTGCTGGGTACTATTGTCTTGGTGGTGTTGCAGCAAATGGTGGAGCTGTCGCAACACCATGTCCTATTGGAACATATAATACCAATACAACTAGCATCGATCTAAATGCTTGTAAACTTATCGATAAAGATGATGATGGTCGTGGACGTTATGGAACAATGCTGGGAATCGACAACCGAGATCATAATTCTTTCAAAATGTGTACTGAAAATACTACAATAAATAAAGAATCGTCTACAAGAAAAGTTGATGATTGTGAAGCAGATTCTAAATGGGAGAAAATAGACTCAGTAGACAGTCACACAGGAGAAAACACCTATATTGTAGCTTTAAAACCCCAATATTATGAAGTTACGGACACAAAAGAAATTAAATGTCGTCCAGGTACTGTTAGTGTTGATGGTACTGGTACTGGTTTATGTAAAGTTCCTACAAGTTTTAATTATAATCAAGATTATAATCTAGCTGACACTAAAGGAACTTATTTATCTGGGTTATCTAAAGCACAACAAACTTGTAATACAACCCCTGCTAATTATATGGAATTATCACAATGTGATGCTTTTAAAAATAGTATTTCAGAAGAAGTTCCTAATTTTAAGCGAATTACTGGAGGAGGCACAAGAGTGTTACAATGTAATTTAGGATATTATCCCATGTACTTGGATGCATATGAAGATACAAATGCGCAAAGTGCAGTTACTTTCATTGACGCACAGAATGAATTTTATTTATATGAGTACGATGCGAAAATTAAAGAGGACTTGGCATCTGGTCATGAATATTTAAATGATCATAATTATCATCTCAATAAAAATAATGATGTAAAAAATAGACTGGAAAAAATTATTAATAATAATACCTTAAAAATTGAAGGTGATGACCTGTATGCATTCAAAGATTGGGTTAAAAAATATACTGTAAAGAAACAGGAAAATGATGAATATAAATTACGATTTTTCAAAGATGTAAATGTATATAATAATGATAGAGTTGCAGACCCTACAGCCACCAAGAGATATATATATGAAATATTACCTATTTGTGACACATGTCTTCCTGGTTATACTAGCACTGGGTTGTTTGCAGAAGATCCCTGTGTAGCCTGTCCAGCTGGATCAAAACAAGGTCCGCATTCAAATGGTAAAGATAAAATATGTATAGCGTGTGAAGATGGTACTTATCAGGATACTGAACACGCAACACAATGTAAATCATTGCCAAGCACGAGAGATGGTTATACGCCTGTATACAATACCGCCGACGAGATAAGGGGTCGAATGGATTTTAATATTAATACAGGATATAAATGGATTGATGACGAGAACGAAAACAATGTTGTGGCATGTCCTAGAAATACAATAACACTTGATTACACTGCAGCTGGCCGAATCAAAACTAATGCAACTGCCTGTGACGCGTGTCCTGAAAATCAGTATCAAGCCACAAACAAATACCAATGCACTTCTTGTCCAAATGTAGGTAGCAATCCAGGAACAGCATATTACTATAACACAGACAACCAAGAATGTACTCTATGTGGCACAGACAGTTACTTTGATGGCACCAGCGCAGAAAAAGGTAAAGGTATTTTAAAATGGCAATTAAAAACAGCTATTCCAGCTGGTTCATTAACTAATGAATATGAGTATTGCGGGGCTGCTCCTGATGGATGTGATGGTCCAGTATATACATATGATGATGCTAATCATATGTGTAAATTAAATCAATGTCCAGCTGGTCAATTTTTTAATGGAACTGCATGCGAGGTGTGTCCTGCAGGATACTTTTGTCCAAGTGTAGCGACTCAAATTCAGGAGACTTCTCCTGGAGTTTGGGAACCTGCTAAAACCGCATGTGAAGAAGGAAAATACCAGCAAAATACTGGTAGTACTTCATGCGTAGATTGTCCAGATAACACTTGGCACACATCAACTGGAATAAGTAATGTGAATCAATGTGTCGCGAATAAGGGATATTACGGTCCAGCGGGTGGTCCAGCAACCCCATGTGCTCCAGGAAAATACAATGATACTACTGGTAGTGCTGATTGCTCCCCCTGCCCACTTAACACTTCGCACACATTAACTGCAAGAACTAATGCGAATGATTGTGTCGCGAATCCGGGATACACAGGAGTAGATGGCGCTGCAGCAACCGCATGTGTTGAAGGAACATACAAGGATACTATTGGTAGTGCTGATTGCTCCCCCTGCCCAGATAACACTTGGCACACATCAACTGGAATAAGTAATGTGAATGAGTGTGTCGCGAATCCGGGATATTACGGTATAGGTAATAGTATTCAACAATGTACGGCAGGTTCTTACTGTCCAGGTGGACCGCTTACGCCGCAAAAGTGCCCTGGTATGCAGCAAGGTATGACTACTTCTCCTGCTGGAAGTAGTGAGATTGGCCATTGTACAGCACTAGCAGGGTCTTATGGTAGTGGTAACAGTTATTCTCCGTGTCCCGATAATACTACTTCTTCAAATGGAGCTATTAGTGTGAATGATTGTACTGCAAATTCTGGATATTACGGTAAAGGTAATAGTATTACAGCATGTCCAGGGTTCTCGGCAGCCGCTCCTAATAATATAAGAACAGATGGAGACAGACTTGCATTGACAGATTGTATATATGGAAGTTGTGGAGCTGGCAATTTTAGAAATAGTAGTGGACAATGTGTACCCTTCAATAATTTGGATGTGGATGATTGTACTGTAGATAAGATATTTATAGCAGGTAACCAAATCGGAACGGGAACAAGGTATAGTGCTTATGGTGCTGATATTGTAAGTAATTATGCTAGTACTAACCACATATATGGACATGATAACACGTGCTTAAATATTTCTGAAATATGTACTTAAAAATTGTTTAAAAAATTGTCTAATTTTGGATAACTATAATTAGAAAAAATATTTTCCATATCATTAATATGATCTTCGTAATTTAATTTTTTTTTTAATAAAAATTTATTTCTTAATAGAATATTTTTAGATTGTCTATCAAATTGTATTTTATCTTGACCTAAAATTTGATGTGTAACATATTTTAATACATGTTTACTAATATCATCTTTCATATAATTACTTCTAATAGTTATAAACCATTTGGTTTTAAATTCTTCAATTGGTACCATATCAACATGAATAATAAGTTCTTTATCATGACTATGTTTTACAACAGACCATGTAGTAGAAGGATAAATAAATTCATGATAATTACTAGTAAATGAATTATCTTTTAATGACATTTTTTTATTAACAATTTTGACATTTTTTTTAAAATAATGATCGAAACTTGTACCAATTTTACTATTATTATATTTATGATGTTTATAATTTTTAATTGGAATATCCGAACCGAAACCAAAAATACCTCTATGAATAAATTGTGCATGATTAATATCCATAGAATTGTACATACAAGATGGCATTTCTTCATTCATAATAATTTCAGTGTAATCACTACAATAATTAGTATTATCAGATGAATATTCGATATTATTATATTTAATTTTAGGAGGAGATTTGTAAATAGGATTATATGCCCACCATAATTTATTATCATATGTAATTATTTCTCCACAACTATCTTCATTATTATGTTTTATACCATGATAAGGACAAATAAGACAATCATTTTCAATCCATCCCTGATCTAATTTTGAACCAAAATGTTTGCAAAAATTCAAAGTAGTAATATATGAGTTATTTTTAGTTTTCCATGCAATTAATGGAATATCTCCAACTTTAAATTCATATGGCTTGTTTTTATCTATGTTTTTTTCAATACAAACACAATTCCAAAATCTATATAATGGTATATTAAATGAGTAGATTGAAATAATATTAGTAAATAAAATAAAATAGAATAGTTTCATATCTATTTTATTATTTATATAATAAAATCTTTATGTAATTTATTAATAAGAATACCATTATACAATGTATAATTCAATGTAGTTTTATTTCTAATATTATAATCAATATAATTATATAATATTTCTGATATAATATTTGATATTAAATCCGGATATAAGTTAAAAAATCTTTTATTAATTAGATAAAATTGATAATTGTTTTTTTGAATTTGTTTATAATAATTATTAATTTCATAATTATTATTAAATTGTATATATGAACTATTATAATCGATATAATTTAATAAATTTTCGTCAATAGTTGTAAAATTAAAAATAATATTTGATTTAAATAAATATTTTTTTAAATTTCTGTTATTAAATTGAAGATATTTTGAATTTATTTTGTTATATGAGCATACTTTGTAATTTAAATTTATTTTTTCAAAAATTTCAATAAAATATTTTGCAATATTATTATCATCTATAACTAAAATATTAGCATTTTCGTAATTATTTTGATTAAAAAAATTTACAATATTTGTTTCATATAATTTACTAATAATATTATCATTAATACTATTATAACTAATAATATTGATATAATTATTAATACAATAATTAATAAATTTATCAGTATTAATAAAACATATTATAGTATGTTTATTATTGATTAAATAATATTCTGTTTCATCTAACTCATTTATTTTAATAATAAAATTACATTTATCATATAATTCTTTAATATCTTCTAAAATATTAACTCCTAAATTTGCATAATCTTCTTTTTTATAAAAAGCATTATCAAATATTTTATCGTGCATATATATCTGTATTTTTAAATTGTTTATTAATAATTTAATATCTCTTGGAATAAGTGGAATATTTTTTTGATAATCTAAAATTTCATATGGAATACCAATAATAATATTATTCATTATATATATAAAATATAAAAAATGATTAAATAGTTTTTAATTAAAAAATACAAATATGAGTGAGAATAAGAAAATTCAGCTTGGATTATGTTGTTTAAATATTGAATTAAGAGAGAAAAAACCAACAATATTTTCATCAAGAAGAGTAACATTAAAAACATTAGAAGAAAAAGGAATCGATAATCTTAAAAATAAAATAATAAATAATATGAACGATGTATTAAAAATGATTCAATGGAATGAAGATAATGGTATTAAAGTTTTTCGTTTATCAAGTGAAATATTTCCTCATTATTCTAATAAAAAAGCAGAAGATTATACTTTAGATTTTGCTGTTGATTTGTTAAAAGAAATTGGTAAAAAATCTAAAGAACTTAATCAACGACTAACATTTCATCCAGGACCTTACAACTGTTTAGGAAGTCCACATACTGATGTTATTGAACATACTATAAGAGATTTAAAATATCATGCTGATATACTTAATATTATGGAATTGGATCAAAATTCTGTTATGGTAATTCATGGAGGAGGTATTTATAAAGATAAAAATAAAACAATAGAAAGATGGTGTGAAAATTATGAAAAAATGCCTGAAAATATAAAAAAAAGATTGGTTTTGGAAAATTGTGAAAAAAATTTTTCAATAGAGGATTGTTTAATAGTATCAGATAAAGTAAATGTACCAATTGTATTTGATACTCATCATTATGATTGTTATAATAAATTACATCCAACTGAAAAATTTGAAAATCCAGAATATTATATACCAAAAATATTGGAAACATGGAATAGGAGAGATATTAAAGTAAAATTTCATGTTAGTGAACAAGGTTCAGGAAAAATTGGTCATCATAGTGATTATGTTGAAACATTACCAGAATATTTATTAGAAATACCTGAAAAATATGGGCAATCGATTGATATAATGATTGAAGCAAAAATGAAGGAAAAATCAATAAAAAAATTATATGATAAATATCCATATTTAAATTGTAAAATCAAATATATTGATTAAATCTAATAATTGATACATCTTTATAAACAGGAAAACCATTTAAAGTTTGTGAATGATATTGTTTAATTAAGTTATATTTAATATTTTTTGCTTTAGATAGTGTAACGGCATTTGAATGAAGTTTTAATGTATTATGATTTATTGATATTACAATAAATTTACCTATAAACCTGTTATAAATATAAAAAGATAAATAAGAAAGTCCTAAAATAATTCCAATATACATTTTTATAATTAATAATAACATAATTCTTTAATTAATTTATAACATGCAAAATCAGTATATTGATTTTTATTATTAAATTGATAAAATGTTTTATTGGGATAAATAATAGGAATTGGTGCAATATATAATTTTGTAATAAAATACCGGTAATTATTAAACATATTTGATATTAACTATAATATAAATAAAGATAATCATTTTTTAATAAAAAAGTACATATTTATAAAATTTAAAAATTTTATAAATTAATTTATTTTTTTTATAAATTTTATAAATATGTACTTTTTTCAAATTGTTTTAATAATTGAAGCATTTTTAGTCTTACTTTTTGTTCTACTTCTAGTCACACTTCTTGTTTTACTTCTAGTTCCACTTCTAGTTTTAGTCTTACTTCTTTTAATACTTACAAAATTTGTTTTATAAGGTTGTAAAGGACATGGTGGTGTCATTACATCATAAGGTATATCATATGAACAATTATTAAGTATAGGAACTCTTTGCAAATCTTTATAGTAATTTTTAATAGGTAATCTTTTATTTTTACACATTTGAATTATCTGTTTATTATGTTCATTAGGTATAACACCAAATGTATAAATTAATGGAAAAGATGAATAACTATCTGCAACTTTGTGGTCAAAATAAATAGGATAATCTCTAACATTTCTACCATCTTTTGTATAATACGAAAATAACTTTATAATTTTATCATCAGACATTAATTCATATATTGGTTTCATAATAAATTTATTTTTAATTGGGAAATATAATGTCCCATCAATTTCACTTTCATTAAATGTGGTAGTTATTCTGTCAATAGCTGTATTAGATATAAACGGAATTAATATATATATATCACATTTTTTTTTCCTAAATTGTTCAATAAATGAACTTATTTGTGAACCAGAATATGTAGCATCGTCGGGAATAATAATTGGCAAATTATAATTAATATCATTAATATCATAAATAATATTATAATCATATATTATTTTATCAATATATGGAATAATATGATTTAAAACCCAATATCCAGATTTATTTTTATAAGATACAGAAGAATTATCACTAATTATAAGAAATTGTAATTTTGTAGTATTCAAAGATTTCAACATTTCAAAATAAGTATTTTTTAAATATTTTTTAAAAATTGAATATGAAATATATTTAGTTTTTAAAATAAATTCGTGTGCGATTGATTTAATCGGTGAATCTGATTTATCTAACCATTCTTTTAATTTAGTATTATTAATATTATGTTTATTGGGTATAATATTCATTCTAATAAAACATTATATTAACTTTTATTATGAATAAGATAAATTTTGTATTTTTATTATATATAAATTCAGTTTTATCTTTTAATTTATATTCTATAATATATCCAATAAAGCATAGTTTTAATATTATTGATAAAAAATGGAATTATGAAAATAGATTATTTCCAACAAATAAAAAATCTACTTATATTGGAAAATGGTATTATTATAATAATATTGATTTAATTAAAAATGAAAAAAATATAATAGACAATCCCAAATATTGGATAAATAAAACTGTATTAACCGATTATGAATACGATAATAATAAAATCATAATATCAAAAATATTAAATCATAATTATGATATAAAAAATCATTATAAAAAAAAAAGAGAATATGATAATAATAAAGAATATTATAGAAAAGAATATTATAATTCAAATAGAATAAGTAATTTAAGCAATACTAAATTATTCAGTTTATTAAGTAAAGAAGCAAATATATTAAGAACATTAGTAATACGACCAAATAGTTGTAGCGTAACTTGTACTCCTTATATACCAAAAATGGAATTAGTGAATAAATTAGTAAATAAAAAAAATTTGAATAATACAAATTATTCAATAAATTTTAATATTTGGTTAACAGATAGATATATACAAAACAATTCATTAAGAATAGGTTTATTTATATCATATGATGGTATAAATGGAAATTTAAAAGAATTAATATTAAAAAAAGAACATTTAATTGATGATAATATAGATAAAAATGATAAATTAGATATAGATTATATATTTAATAGTGATAATATAATAAAATATAATATAACAGGTGACAAGATAAATAATATTAATGATTTTGATAATAATATAACAATAAATTATATAATATTAAAAAATAATTGGATAGGAAATTATAGAATACAAAATATAAATGATGATAATAACCAGATAAGTTGGGGTGCAGAACATAATTATTTTATATCAATATCTAATAATGAAATAAATAAATATTATCAATTAAAATTCAAAGATGGAATATATGCGAATATACCTGAAAATTTAAATTATTTCAAAGATGATGATAATATATATATAGAAGTTGTGTCTTTTTTTAATAATGGTACAGGAATCCAAAGATTTGTGGCTTGGGGTAGTAAGTCAATTGGTGGTATAAAAACATATTGTCATGATATATGGAAAAATAATGTACCAATATATTATATAGATTGAGAATTTAATATGACTTCTTTATGTAATGACAATCTAAGCGATATTGAATATTTAGATCATATGATACCGCATCATCAAGTTGCTGTTGATATAAGTTTAATGTTACAAAAACAAACAAAATCAGCAAAAATGCAAAAAATATTAAGAGAATTAATTAGAATACAAATATATGAAATAGAAATGATGAAAATGATGAGAAATAAATTTCCAGAAAAAGTATCGGTAGATATAAATAATAATAAATATATTAAAACCGGTTCTGATTTTATGAAACCGAATAAATTAGGATTAACAAATACATATTGTGATCCACATTTTTTTGATCCAGATGAACATATGAAACATATGCAACATATGAATATAGACGATAAAATATATTTAGAACATATGATACCACATCATCAAGTTGCAGTAGATATGAGTAAAATTTTAATAAAAAATACAAAAAATGATTTTATGTTATCACTAGCTTATAATATAATAAAATCACAACAGGAAGAAATAATAATGTTAGATAATTATCTTATAAGTTTAAAGAATAATAAAGGATATGATTATCAAAGTGAATTATTATTTTAAAGATAAAGATAATGATAATATATATATAGAATTTGTGTTTTTTTTTAATAATGGTACGGGAATTCAAAGATTTGTTGTTTTGGATAGTAAGTCAATTGATGATATAAAAACATATTGTCTTGATAACTTGAATATTAAATTAATAAATTATTTAGAATAATCTATTAATTTAATCAGTTATATATATGGCGTCTATAAGAATATCTGCAGTAAGAAATTCTAGAATAAAAGATACAACTTCAAAGTTTGATTATGAAGGCACAAATAAATATAATTCATCAATATAAGAAATGATAATAGGTTGTAGTAAAAAAAGAAAACAAAAAAAATAACAAAATAATTGTAAATTCTTTAATATAATGTATGAAGAAAAAAAAATTATTTTGTTATAGTTAATTCCGATATTTCATAAGTAGGACCTACTTTATCAGGAATTGGTGCATTTTTCTTAATAATAGTTTTACCATCATCATTAAATTTTCTTTTAATTGGGAAATATTCAGTATCAATTTCTAATTCTTTTGATAATTTATATTCTTCTAAAACAACATAATCTCCTCCTAATATATAAATTTTATCTATTTTATTAGTTTTATTGATATCAAACCAAAATTTAGTAGTACCTAAAGGTTTATTAGTATTACTATTTAAACCTCTTTTTTTAGTTGTTTTAATATTTAAGTTAAATAATTTTGAAACAAAATTAGGATAATGTTCAATTTCAGTATGATTTATTAAAATTATTTCAAGATCTGGTCTTCTAATAGAAAGTTCTTGAATAACATAACCGATATCAATATTTTCTTGATCCGGTAATTCGCCAAAATAAAAAACACAAGCATTTTTTTCTAATTTTTTAGAGACGGATTTAATAACATTATTTAATTCTGTTAAACTAGAATATTGTTCTTTTTTAGAATTACCTAGAAACATATAAATTTTTTTATTTTTTAAATATTTTTTAAGTTCTTTTAATTCAAAAGTTTCAATTTCCTTTTCCATTTTATAATATATAAAATTATAAAATTAATTTAAATATTCACGCATTATATATAAAATCTTTATTTTCATCAATATAATTTTTATATTTTAAAATATATTTATAACATTTTACAATAGTTACTTCAGAAACACTACATATATCTGAAAATTGTTTTTTAGTAAAATTTAAATTATTTTCTTGAGAATAGTAGTATAAAATACCAGCAGCAGATGATGTAGGAGCATTATCACTTAAAATTTCTTTTTCTTCCAAAAATTTAATTAATTTTTTACAATTTTCAATATCTATCTTATACATATTTAATCTACTTGCAAATCTTGAAATAAAATCTTGTGGATTAGATGATATAACATTAATTTGTAATAATTGTTGAAATCTAGAATTACCTTTATTTAATGTAACATGTGTAATATTAAACATTTTAGCAATTTCTTTAGAACTTCTAGGAACATCATTTATTAAACATGAATGATATATACAAGACGCAATAAGTCCTTCTTTATTTTCTCCTCTTGAAATTTTTTTTTCAGCAGTTTTTTTGTAAAATATTTTTGCATCATCTATAACTTTTTGTGGAATACCATTATTAGATGTAGCAGTTTCTAATTTATCAAAAATATTCCATAATGTTCTTTCATCATATGGCATAGAATTCCACATTTGATACATACGAATTCTTTTCATATCAATATTATCTTTTCTTGTACCACCAATAACAGAACCCATTGATGATTTAGGCAATAATGGATTTAAAGGCATACCACATCTAGATGGATCACTATCTCTATTATCTTCGTTACCATAATATCTCCATTCAGCAGATGTATCAATACTTTTATCAATAATAGAATTACATTTTGCACAAATATTCATAGAATCAATTTCAATAATATCATTTGAACCACATTGACATAAAGTTTTAGTTATATAGTTTTCACTAGCAAATTCATCTTTAATAGAATTATATATATCCCATAAATCAAAATCTGTCATAATATGATTCAAGAATATAAATATATATAATAATCATTTTTTATATAAAAACAAAAACCATATAAAGAAAATTCCTTATTCAAGGACATTGTCTAGAAATCATTCTAGCGTTAGTTGATTAGATAAAGCATTAATTGGTTCTTCATAAATAATTTCCATATTTAATTTAAATTTAAAAAATAATCATTTTTATTTGCGATAACTAAATTGTATATTTATATCTTTTATAGGATGATATAAATTAAAATTGTTTATTTCTTCTTTTTTCCAATTTTTTTTCCAAATTATATTTGATAATTCGCTTATTATTTTAACATTTAATTTATTATGTTCTGCTATAGTATTAAATAATGTTTCATCTAAAAATAAAGATTTGTTATTTTCTGCATATTTTGAAATACTAATTATTAATTGGTTTGAACATCTTATTGCACATATCATTGCACTAGCATATGGTAATCCTATATTAGTTTGATTATATACATATGACCATAACCAATTATATTGTTTTGTATAATGAACATCATGTTTTGAAACTAATAAATCATATTTATTATCATTATATTTATTATCAATATTAAAGATAGTTTGAATAGTTGGTATAAAAACATCTTCTTCAATTAACCAAATATAATCATAATTAGTAACTTTGTGTGAAAAATAATATAATGCTTTATCTCTTGAACATGCTGTATTATTTTTATTAAAGACACAACTTTTAAATCCAATCATTTCTGATTCATAATTATTTATATATATAATATTAATATTATTATAAATTTCTTTAATTTCATAATTATTGTCATCAATTATTACATAAATATCATAATTTGTTTTTTTTAAATTATTTATAAATTCAAAAAAAAGTTTAGGTGGTTTTACTGTAAGAAATGCAATAATATATTTATTCATTATAAAAATAAAATATATAAAATTTATATAGTTTTATAACTATCTACTTTTATTATTTTTTGTGTTAATTTGTCAATATCATTTTTATCTCCATTTTCTGAAATTAATTTAAAACATCTAGATATTTGATTTAATTTATCTGTATTATCAATGGAAATAAATATATTTTCTGTTAATAAATCTCTTATTTCTGTATCTGTTGTTATTAAATTTGAAACATATGATAATAATTTATCATCACTTTGTTTATATAAATTACCGAAAGGATATGTTGAAAATTTAATTAAAAATCCTAGTAATTTATTAGGAAAATTTTGAGAAATTAAATTAGTTGAATTTTGAATATTATAAAAATGTTCATTCAATGATATTTTTAATAGTTTATCAATGTCTTTTACATGTTTATTTTTTTCATAATACCATAAACAAGCATATGACATATATAAATCACTTAAAATATCACTATATCTTCCTGATAAATATTGTGAAGTCTTTATTTTACCACCTAATAATAATGCCAAATTACTAGTTAATGCAAAATTACTAGTTAATTTGTTAAGATGTGTTTGATAATATTTAGTTTTATCTTTTTCATTATAAAAATTTAAGTAAATAGAATAATATACAGAATTAAATAAATTATCCAAAGTATGTTTTATAATATTTATTAAATTTTTATTAAAACCATCAATATCATTTTCATTTCGTATAGTTTTAATAGTATCTAATAAATAAGGATGCGATCTATTTAAACCTTGTCCAAATATTATTAATGATCTTGTTAATGTATTCGAACCCTCTACTGTTATTGCGATTGGTATAGCACTATAATGTGGCGCTAAAAAATTCATATTACCTTTACATATTCCAGCACCACCTAGTATATCCATACCATTATTTACAGAGATTCTTCCATATTCTGTACATTTATATTTCATAATAGCAGATAAAACAGGAGGTTTTTCATTATTATGTAAAATAGAATTAAATAAATGTTGAGCAGATACTAATTGATAATTTTTTGTTGCAATAATTGCTAATTTTTCTTTTACACCTTCCATTTGTGCTATTGGTATATTAAATTGTTTTCTAATACGTGAATAACCACCTACACCAAATGTAGTTAGTTTACCACTTGCAACAGCTAATGCTGGTAAAGAAATTCCACGACCTTCTCCTAAACATTCCATTAACATATTCCAACCATATCCACATTTTTCTTCAGCACCAATTATACAAGTCATTGGTATAAATATACTATTTGCAGATATTGTACCATTCATAAAACCTACATCTAATGGATTATGTCTATCTCCAATATTAATTACATTACCATATTTATTGTTATAAAATTCATTATTTTCTTTAGGTATTAAAGCCAATGTAATACCTTCTTTGCCTTTTGTTAATAAATTATTTGGATCTTTTAATTTAAATGCAATACCAATCAATGTTGCAATTGGTGCTAATGTTATATATCTCTTTGAGAATGTTAATCTAATTCCTAAAACATTATCTTTTTTTACTACTATACCTTCGTCCAACATTGATGCCGCATCAGAACCAGAATTTTCAGTTGTTAATCCAAAACATGGTACATCAATACCATTTGCTAATCTTGGTAAATAATATGATTTTTGTTCTCTTGTTCCATAATGATATAATAATTCACCAGGACCTAATGAATTTGGTACCATTACGCTAACGGCTGTTGCTGGATTTCTCGTTGCAATCTTTTCTACAATTTTAGCATGTGCGTGTTGTGAAAAATTTAGACCATTATAATTTTTATTGATAGAAATACCCATAAGTTTATTTAATTTAATATATTCCCAAACATTATGAGGTAAATCTTGTTTTTTTTCTATTTCATGAGTATTTAATAATTCGCATAATTTTGTTGCTTTACTATTTATATAATTTTCTTCAAAATATGATAATGAAACATTATATTTATCAACAATATCATTAATATTTAATTTGCCGATAAATAAATCTTTTTCAATTGATGAAGTTCCAGAATTTAAAGCGGCTGCTTCAGTTTCTGATATTTTAGGCATAATATTTTTAGCATATTTATAAATATGTGGTGTTATAAATCTTTTCATATTATATTTAAATATAATAAATTATATTTAAATATAATAAAACAAAATAGATATAAATGCCATTAAATTTAGGATTAAGAACTAATAATTCAAACTTAGACAAAAAAATACAGGAAAAAATTACTGAAGGACATAATGCCATACAAAATAAAATTGATGAAACTTACAAACGAATTCCTAAACCTGTTAGATACATTCTTCCAAAAAGTGAAAAAGCAGTGAGAAGATTAACTAATATGGCTCAGAGAACGAGAGGCGTACCTAGTATAGTTGCTAAAGGATTGTACAAGACATCGGCTGCGACAGCTCTAAAAAACACTTATAAACGAACACGAACAAGAGGTGGAAAAAAATCAAAAAAACAAAACAAATATACAAAAAAAGAGAAAAAGAAAATAAATGGTGTAACAAAAGTAATATATACAAAAAAAAACTCAAAGAAATTATATGTAAAATCAAAAGGAAGAATGATGAATTTAAAAAGATATAAAAAAATATCAAAAAAAGATAATTAAGTTTGTTTAAATATAAAAAAATGATTTTTTAATAATATTTATAATTAAAAATGAAGATGGATATTGATACATTCGTAAAAAATTACTTAAATTATTCAATTGATATAAATGATATTATTAATATTACAAATAAATGTAATAATACAGATTTTAAATCTTATTACAAATATATTCCTTATTTTACAGTATTTGTGCATTTTCTAGTAATTAATTATTTACTAAAAAATGTAAAAAAAAGTATTACAAAAGAATGTAAGGATACTATTAATTATTATTTTACAAATAAAATTAAATGTTTTAAATTTCATATCAAACCTAGAAGAAATGTTTTAAGAAAAACACCAAATCAATATAAAGTAGATAATACGGAAAAAACAATTAATGAAATTAATTTTACAAATTTCGAAGAATTTTATGAATATCAATATCCAATTATTAAAGAATTTTATGATAATTTTACAGATGAACAAATATGTAATTATGCATTAACACTATTTGAATCAAAATTTGCAATTATTAAAGAAAATTAAATTATAATGATTTAACAAAATTATATAATGATTCACTACCTTCTAATATTGAATAATTATCTGTTATAGTATGCATAGGTAAATTAATATGTAACCATTTTTTATAATATTTTTTTTTAATAAAATTTAGCAAAAAATAACAAATTGTTAAATCATCATTATATTTACAAATATCAACAGTATTTTTCACATCAGCTTTTTTTGATTTTGTTAATTCCAAATATTCTAATATTATTTCATGCCTAGTTATTTTTTCGCTAAATTGTTTTGCTTCTTTTTCAATTTTATTTTTTAATAAATTATTTAATGTAAAATATGTATATGATATATAACAATTACTAATCACTGTAAATGTACCCATATCAATAATATATTTAAATTTATATTTATCTGTACAATAACTTAAACAATCAGCAATTATTAATCTACCTTCAGCATCAGTATTTAATATCTCTACATTTAATTTAGAATATGATTGAATTATATCTCCAGGTTTTGTAGAATTATTAGAAATTGTATTTTCCACTAAAGGAATACAAACAACAATACTTTTCTTAATTTTTTCTTTAATTATTTTTTCTAATATATATAAACACAAACATCCACCTATTTTATCAAGATGCATTCCTGACATATTTTGTACATCTTTAATACTATAACCACCTGTGTCATAAGTTACGCCTTTACCAACTAATATAATAGGTTTAATATTATCAATAATATATTCACAAATTAGTATTTTAGGATTATTTTTATCAACAGATATTATTAAATTCAAATTTTCTGCTTTTAAATCATTAATATCTTTAACTATAATTTTAACTTTTTTTTCTTTTGCAAAGTTTTTCTTAACTTTTTCAATAAAAGTATCTGGATTAATTATATTTGAAGGTTCATTTGCAAAATCTCTAAATTTATTTAAAATATCATTTTTATTACTAGACTTATTAAATTTATATTTTAATTGTTCATTTCTTAATTTATAACCTTTTAATAAAGATTTATGTAATTTTTTTTTATCAATATTTTGTTTATCAATATTCCATAAATCAATAAATGAATATTTTTTGTTCATTACTAATAAGTAATAATAATAAAAATAAATTAAATGACAATATTTACAGCATTACCTAATCGTAATTCAGTATTTAGCATGATTGTATATCCTGCATCACGAATATTATTACAAAAGTTATAATCTTCTCCTGTAACAATTTTATATTCATTTTTATCTTCTTTTTGAATGGTTAAAATATCACCATTAAAATAAGGATATTTTAGTTTTTGAATAACTTCTTGTTTAAGCGCAAAAAAAGATAATCCAGTAAAATCAATAGGCATATATTTACTACCTGATTCGGATTTCCAATTATCAAGATCTTCTTGTGTTAAAAATTTATATGAACCATTTTTAGAATAATAATCATTATCTAAAGTTTTTACTGCAAAAAAGTTTATAGCATCATCTGATTTATAAAGTCCTGATACAACTGGATGTTCTTCAAGAGATTCAATAAGATCAATTAATTGTTGTGGAGTAAATAACATATTATAATCAATAGTAATCCAATAATCAAATTTATTATTATTAAATGGTTGATGAATTTCATTATTTAATCCAAGAGTTCTAAGTCTTGAATGATAAATAGATGGATTATCACCACAAGCAACTAGAAATTCATATTTACCAGTTTGCCATAGTACAGTTAGAGTATTTGTCCAACAAAGTAAAAATTTTGAAGAGAATTTTTCACCTTGAAAAGCGAGTGCAATTATTTTTTTTTCAACATTTTCTGTATTTTCTACATTTTTGATATCATTATCCGTATTATTATCAGTGTTCATATTATATTTATAAAATATAAATTATCTTTATATAAATTTAGTTTGGCATTTCTTGGTCGTAACATAAATTATGTATAAATAATTTATCAATTCTACCAACTCGCTGTGCTCGTCCAACAGCTTGATTTTTATATAAACCCATCGAATGAAATATTATAACATCAGTTGCAAAACTAATATCAATACCACTACCCGCATGATATGTATTAAGTAATATAACTTTTACTTTAGAGTTTTTAAATGAGTTAAGTACATTCATCATATGTGAAGTATTACCTTTTAATTCAGCATAAGTAATATTATTATCTTTTAATTTTTGTATAATATCAAAGAAACCAGATTCAAATTTACTAAAAACTAGAAATTTACCATTTTCCTTACTATTTATAATATTAATAAGAGTATCAACTTTATTTAATATAGTATTTTCCTGAAAATTTTCTTTTTTATCTGTTATAGCAATTAATTCATCAATATTAATAATATTTCTACATTCAGGACATTTTGAATTATTTTTAATCCAATTAATAATGCAAATAGCGCAATAAGAATGGTTACATTTTAGTAAAATAGGATTTGTAATATATTCCATACAAATAGGACAAGTTTTTTCAGAAAGTTCTGATATTCTATTTTTAAGATTATTAAGTTTATCATTTAAAACAGTTATTTCTGTTTGTAATTTATTTATTTTATTTTGTTTACTTTCTTCTGTTAATATTAAAGTTTTGACATATTCTAATTCTTTATTTTTATTTTCTAATTCATTTGTAAAATCTTGAGAAATAATATTAATAATATTATCCTGTGTATCTGTTTTACCACCTAAATCTTTAATAGCGCCAGATATATCATTTGCATTTAATTTTTCAATAATATTATTTGTTACAAAGTCTTTAATCGTGTGAAATAAAATAGGCATTTTACATAAATAATATTTTTCATCAGGTATAGGCAATTTGAAACTATTTCTAACAAATTCTTTTTTACATTTAATAAGCATTAATTTAATATTTTTCGCATCACTAAATATATATCTAATACCCCATAAAATTGAACTAGGACTTCTAATTGTATTAATTAATTCTTCATATGTTCCAGATATTAACCACAAATAATGATAATGAATAACTGGAATATTTTTTATTAAATCATGTGCTTCATCAATCATAACTCTTTTCCATCTAAATAAATGCTTTGCATATGCATTTGTATTAATTGAATTTATGGTAATATTATCATCATCTTCATTTATTGTATTATAATAATAATTAATTAAAACATCATATGTTGTATTTTTAATTAAAATAACATCATATTCGCTAAAATATTGTTTTAATATTTTATAATCATTATTAACATCCTGATAATTAGGAAGATATTTTTTAATATAATTTAAATTTTCAATTGCTAAAAATTTTAAATTAGTATCTTGTTTTAAGGTTTTTTTCCATTGCATATAAACAGGACCTCGAGGCACAATAATTAATGTAGAATCAATTAAAACTTCCTCATTTTTAACAATATTATTATTAGTACTATAACTAAAATAAGAATAATTTAAATTACTAATATAACTTTTTTCATAAGTTCTATTAACATGTATATCATTTAATTTACAAACCGATATAATAGATAATGCTGTCAAAGTTTTTCCATATCCAACTATATCGCCAATTATCCCAATATTAGTATTAATTTTATATTCACCATTTAAACCTGTATTAAAAATATCATTGTAATTTTTTGAATTAATATTATAATTTATTGTACCATAACTTTCCATTAATTTTGCTTTGTATAAACATGCTAATTGATGTGGTTTTAATTGTATTTTTATATTTTCAGGTTGTTTATATGATGGTGATGATTCATCTAATTCTAAATCATATACAAAATTAATATTCATTTAATAATATATTATAAATTTAAATATCAAATATTTACATAATAATCATTTTTTACGTATGGAAATATATATAAAAATAAAAAAAAATGATATGTTTTTAATATATAAAAATTAATATAATATTTTGAATATAATTAAAATGCTTGATTCTCAAAATGCACTGAAAAGTTTTACTAAATTGGAAGAATACAAAAATTATAAAAAGGAAATTAAAAAAAAAAGTAAAACAAACATTATGTCAAACTATTTTGAATATTTTGATGAAGAAAATGTCATGGATTTAAAATTGCATCAAAAATACTATTTCGATTTTGCGGCAAATATTGCTAAAAATTCTAATATGTTCCAAAAACATGGTGCTGTTATAGTATATAAAAAAACAATAATTGCAACCGGTTATAATAGTTATTCATATAATAGTAGGACAAATTTTAGTATTCATGCAGAAATTATTGCAATCAATAATGCAATTAAAAATTCTAATAAAGAATTATTGAGTGATTCAAAACTATATATTGTTAGAATTGCACCAGAAAGTAAAAGTAAATATATGCTAAAATATTCTAAACCTTGTTTAAATTGTCAAAAATATATAAATAAATTTAATATAAAAAAAATATTTTACTCAACTAATTATGATTATGATAAAGTTATTTCAAGTGATTCAGATTAAATAGTTAAATTAACTTGTGGTATAACTCTTCTAATATTTTTCTTAACAATTACAGGTCTATCACTAAATATTTGATTTAATAAGTCTTCTCCCGACAAATCTTTAAATTGTATTATTTTTTCTTTTATTTCAGACATTTTAACAGGTACTTTAACCTTTCTTTCATTCGCTTTTATTCTTCCTTGTGAAGTATTTAAATCCTTGTATTTATAATCAAACATAAATTTTTCTATTTTATTATTTAAAGCTTTTTGATGTACTTTTCTTTCTTTTATAGCAATATGTAGTTTTCTTATTTGATCGTCGAATTTAAACCATTCATTAACAAGTGTTTTTAGTGTATCTAATTCTTCTGAACTAGGTTCAGGATTATTATCTAATATATTATTTACAAATTCTGTTGTAGAACTATCATTATCTTTATCCATAATATATCATATATTTATATACTTAATCTTTATATTAATTTAGTGATTTTTCAATAAATTTAATTATATCGTCATATTCTCTTTTTTTCAAAAATTCAGATTTTTTTTTCCCTTTATCATAATATTGAATACATGGTACTAAATTGATTTGATATTTACTTTCTAAATATTTTTTCATATTATCTCTTTCAATATAAATAATTATTTTATCAGTATTATTATATTTTTTTTTTATATCTTTCCAAAGACCTTCTAACATTAGACAATAAGGACAATCGTTTGAATAGTAATAAATGACTGTTTTATTAAAAGGCATTATTTTAGATACTATTTCTTTATGATTTGTTTTATTAAGATTATAAATTGGCATTTATATTATACTATAAATAAATATTTAATTAATAAAAAAAAAAATACAGTAAATTATTATAAATATATTTAATAGATTAAAAATGATTAGTGATATTATAGAATCTAATACATATGATTATCTAAATTATCAAAATTTAGATTATATTAATAGTAAAGATTTTAAACAACCATATACAGATAATGATCCAGATATGAAATATATTAATACTATATATGATTATGATTTACGAAATAAAGCTAATAATACTTCTTGTGAACATCAAAAATTATTAAGTAATTTTTACGATATTAATACAAATAACACATATAAATCTAATAGAAGATATATTGACGAAATGAAACCAATTGATTATGATTATGAAAAAGATTTATATATGTTATTAGGGAGACAAGTAACTCCAAAAAGTTGTGATATTAAAAAAAAAGATTATAATGATGGCAATTGGGTGAATTATCATAATGATAATATAAAAAAAAATATGGATAATAACATTTTTAATATAAATACAAAAAGTAAATTAAAATAGATTAATTAAATTTAATTTTAACAATTTTATTAACCAATGTTTCTTTTTTAATTGGTTTAATCATGCCATTTTTTCTAGTTGTTACTTTTATACCAAGTTCTTTACATTTTTTTAATAATTGGTTTTTTGAATATTTTTTATCTAAATATTCTCTATACATGGATTTTTTGCTTTTTTTATTAGTCTTTTTTACTGATTTTTTTTTTGCTCCTCCTTGTTGTCCCGATAATATGTTTGCCATTTGTTCTTGAATCGGGATATTTTTTGTACAATTATATGGAACATTATCAAGTGTTATATTGAGCAAAGATCCACCCCTCATACCTAAAATACTGTCTATTTTTTTTTTATCTAGTTGCTGATGCATATCTTATATCTATATTAAAAAGACAAATTTATTTTATACATATAATTATTTTTCTTTTCCTATGCATTTTTGCAATAAATTTTCTTGACTAATATCACCATCTCTTTCTTTTTTTAATTCTTTTTTATAATTTTTAATATTTAATTTATTTTTTTTAATGTTTTCTTTTAATTCCGTTTTATCCTTTTTATCTGCTGTTTTTAATTTTTCTTCATTTTCATTTAATTTAGTACTTTCATTTTCGATATTTTTTTTAATATCTTGTAAATTATTACTTTTAGATATTTTTGCTTCTATATTATAAAAAACGGGATAAGCAAAATTTCTTACATCTCTATCGCGATTTAAATAAGATATATAACCTGTTATATCATTTAAATATTTTTCAGCTCCTTTATCTGTAAATTTACTAGTAGTTTCATCTAAATATTCTTTAGTAAATTCATTGAAATCATCTGGTAATTCATCTGTTTCTTTCATTAAATTTATTAATTTTATTAAATGCATTGGATCACTTGTATAAGGAGTTGCTGTTAATAATAATAATTTAACACTATCCTTGCCTGATATATTATATGAATTTTTAATTAATTTATTCATAATTTCTACATTTGGTTTTTCAGATGCTTTAATATCCGGTGAATATAATTTATGTGCTTCATCAATAATAACAAGTGTTTTTTTAAGTATATCTTGTGTTCCATTTCTTTTTTGCATAAGTTTATATATACTATTTTTACCTGCTAACATATTTGAAAATTGTTTATAACTAATAGGCATTATCCATGAATCACTTAGATATTTTAAATAATTTTTTTTAATTATTTTTGGAATATTTTCTTTATTAATTATTTGTCTTCTTATTACCGAAGAACAAACTTGTTGAAACATATTTTTCCATATATCTGATTTTAATGTATGTCTAGTGACCCATAATATTGTATAATTATGTTCTTCAAATCCTTTTGTTGCAATTGAAACAGCAGAACAAGTTTTTCCTGTACCAACACTATGCCATAATAATAGTCCTTTATAAACTGATGAATGATTAAAATAATTTGATACAAATTCTTGAGTTGGTGTAAAAGTTATTAATCTTTCATCTTTTGGAGGCAATGATGGTGGCAAATTTTTAATTTGTATTGGTAATGAATTATTTTTTCCACCAAAAGTATTATATTTAATTTTTTTAATAATTTCTTTTTGTTTTTCTACACAATTATTTTCAAATTTTATATCTTCCCATTTAAATTTTGAATATCTTTCATCAATATAATCTCGCAATTCTTTAAATTTATATTTTTTATTAGGTGCTTTTAATAAATTTAAATTTAAATTTTTTTTTTTTTTACCTTTAATACCACCACCTAATGGATTTTTAACTTTTTTAACAAGTGAAAATTCTTTATTTGATAATTTTCTATAATCTGTATAAATATTATCTATTTTTTTATTAAAATTATGTATATTGATATTCAAATTAGAATCAACTGCACCATATTTAGATATATTTTCTAATTCTGCTGCAAAAATTAGTTTACTTAAATCTAATCCACTATTATTTATGAATAATTCATGTACATTTATATTATTATCATCTATTAAATTATATTTAAAAACATGTAATGGCCATCCAATATTTGGAATAAAATCTAAACCTTTTTGTCCACAAAATCTTGTCCCTCGACCAATTACTTGTTTTTCATCCGATTCTGTTATTAATGGTTCGAAAATATGTACATATTTTACATCAAATAAATCAATACCTTCTTTATATCCAGAATCTAAAATAATAAATCTTACCAATTTACCATTAATATTATCAGGTCTTTTATTGAATAATTCTATAATATGTTTTTTTAATTTTACTGGAAAAGGTTTGTCGTATATTTGTACACTTGATAATAATGCAAAATTTTTATTATAATTCTTTGATAATGTATTTTCATTTATTTTTAAACTTTTATCATAAATATTTGTATAATTTTTTGTCATCATACTCGCCGCTATCATTTTTGAACCTGCCGAAGATTCTTTAATATCTGTATATATAATATGTTTAAAATTTTTATTATATTTTTTCATATCATTTTCATCTAATTCTTTAATAGTATCTAATAATTTTATAACTTTTGGTGAAACTTCATGTAATTTCTTTTGAAAATCTTTTAAATCAAAATTAGATTTATCAATTTTATGTTGTTTTGCTTGAAATGAAAAATTAGAGACTTTTCTTATACATAGTGCCTTTTTATTAATTTTCATAATTTATTCTACTTATTTAAAATATAAATATTAAATATAAATAGTATTAATATGTATTTAAATAAAATTTCAATATTAATAATATTATTATTGTTAATATTATTGAATGTTATTATATATTATATTATAAATAAAAAAAATAATACTATTTATGAAAATTTTATAGATGATAATAATATATATTTAGATGAAACAAGTACTCCTAATGAAACAAATAGTCAAAATGAGATAAATAATAAAGATGAGACAAATAGTCCCGATGAAACAAATAGTCCCGATGAAACAAATACTCCTTTGGAAATTAATGAAACAAAAAAAATTTTGAATAATTTAGAAAATAATATTATAAGTAAAAATATTTCAATTGATTTACTTACATGTTCAAATACTGGTTCACTAATATTATTAATATCAAATAAAGATAATTTAATGTATATTAGTAAAAATAATGGTGAAAATTGGATTTATAAAAAATTACCAGAATTTATTGAATTTAGTAAAGTATATTTAATAGAATTAAATATAAATAATTATTTACTTGTATTATTTGGAAAAAAAAGTGGTATATATATAAGTACATCTTTAGGTGATATTTGGAAATTAATTAGTTTTAATAAAGGCAATGATTTATGTTATTCTAATAATTTAGATTATATATATATTGCAACTAATGTAGGTATATTATATAATAATAATCAATTAAATATTACTAGAAATGAATGTGATACAGAATGTTTAACCAATTATAATATGTATGAAGGTGACTTTAAATTTAATATTATTAATAGAGATGAAATAATTAATAACAATATTACAAATATTCAGTGTATTCCTGATGGTGATATTATAATATATTCTATTGATAATAATAATTTATTTTCAATTAAATATGAAAAAAATAAGTGGAATAATATGTCTGGTTTAACATGGGAAAATATTGGATATAAAAAACCTGAAAAACATAAAGAAATTGTCAATAAAGAATTAAGTCAATTATTAAAGAAAAAAAATATTTTAACAATTGAAGAAAAAAATAAATTAGATATAAATGATAATGATATCGTAGAAAAATCTTATATACAAGTTGATAATAGTTATTATAAACCTATTAATATAAATCACATTAGTGATATTAAAAATGTTAAAAATATTATAATACTAGAAGATCAATTATTTGGAAGTGAAGGAAATATTATAGTAAATGATAAAAGTACTTTATATCTATATAATTATAAAAAAGATGATGAAAGTAAATTAATTAGTAAAAAACAATTAAAAACTATTAATATTAATGAATCAATATGTGGTATTGATAATACTAATTGTTTAATTAAAATTAATAAATTAATTAGATATAAAATGGCAACAAAATATAGTTTTATTATTGTAATAAATAATAAATTATTATTATGTAATAATATAAATAAATCTGATAGTTTTCTTCCAATTAAAAAATTATCAAATGCATATATTAAAGATATAATAATAAATAAAAATGGTAGCAAAGGAATATTAATAGATTATTATGGTAATATATATATAAATAATGACTTACAAAATTATTTTCAAAATAAATCAGAATTTGAAAAAGTAGTATTTGATTTTAAAAATTCATTTTAAATAAAAAAGTACATATATAATATAAATTAAAGATTATATTTTATTTTATTTTTTTATTAAATTTTAAATGATATGTACTTTTTTGAATATATATAAAAATATTATTATATTACAATATGATATGAAAACAGGATATTTATATTGTAGTATTCCTAAATGCGAAATAGAAGTACTATGTATTGATATTGGTTATAATCTAAAAACAATTATGAAAAATGACAAAGTAATTTACCTTAAAAAAGTAGTTTTTCCAAAAATAATTAAAAAAAAAATTTATAAAAAATTTAAAAAATATTTATTATTGAATAATATATTTAGCAATGTAATAAAAAAAGAATTAATTGAATATATTAAAAAATTTTAGGTTTTTAAACGCGAACTTCTTCTTAAATTACTTGTATCATCTTTTTTAGGAGATTTTTTTTTACTATCATCTTTTTTTGGAGATTGTTTTATTTCAGTATAATTTTCACAATTTTCTAATAATATTTCTACTATTTCTAATAATATTTTTGAAGTATCTGAAAATATTTTATTTATAAATTTAGTTTGTTTTTCTATTGTATCACCATAAGGATAATACTGTAATAAATGATATATATTTCGAATCTTTCTATTTGATTTGCTTTCATTTTCAAATAAACCTGAAAATCTAAAAATATGAGTAAATCCTAGAATATAAGTAAAAGATTCTAAATAATTATTAGTAATTACAAAATCTTGATCTAATTCTCTTTTTTGTTTAAAAGTTTTTTTAATATTATCATAAGAAATATAATCATATTCTTCTTGTATTTGAATATCATCATAAATTTGATCTATTTCGTCATCACTATGTCCACCACCTATTTTCTCTGCATATAGTAATTTTAAATTTCTTAAAAAAAATTCTGTTGTTTTATCGTCTATATTAATAATATATGTTTCTTCATTATTAATATTAGTTTTATTTTCTAAATATTCTATTAATAAATCTTCTTTCTTTTTTAACAAATTATCAAATTTAATATAATCACATAAACTAATTATATTTTGAATTAAATCTTTAAATTTATTTTCAATTTCTTCTTGAGATAAACTAGAAAATCTGTTTTTTGATAATTTAATGATATTTTGATTTGTATAAATATTATGTAATAATTCAATAAAACCTTCGCGATTAAATATTTTTTTTTATATTAATTAAAAAATATTTTAACTTATCTTGATCATGTGATTTAATATTATTTTTAATAAATTTAAAAGCATTTGGTCTAGTAAATATATTATGATTTAATGAAGTAAAATCAAATGAATGAATAAATGCGTCAACGTCATAGGATTTTTCTAAATGCTCTCTTTTCAATATAAAAGTTTATTATATTCTCTTTCAAAAGAAATTTTACCTAAAGTAAATAAGTCAAATTTAAAAAAATTCCCTCCTTTTTTGATTTTATTATAATTAATATTATAATAAAGTTTGTTATTAATTTTTAAACATTTTTTATTCTTATATTTTGATAAATTTGAATAATAAGTAGGATATTTGTTTGTTTTAATTACAATCATCTTTCTAATTAAAAAAAATAATTTATTATTTATTATTTATTATTTAGTAATATTTAAGCTTTTTTCTTGATAACTTTCTTTTTAGGAGGAGGAGGAAGAGGTTCAGGTTCAGGTTCAGGAACTTTAGGTTCTTCTTCTTCTTCCTCTTCTTCTTCTTGTTCTTCTTGTTCTTCTTGTTCTAGTTCTTGTTCTTCTTCCTCTTCTTCTTCTTCTTGAGGTTCAGGTTCTTTTTTAACTACTTTCTTTTTATTTTCTTTAGGAACTTCTTTAACAACTTCGTCGGGAACAATATCTTCTTCTTCATCGTCTTCAACATCTTCGTCACTATCTTTAATAAATGTTACTTTAACATTTTGTGACAGTTGAAACTTTCCTGTACATACTTTCCACGAACAACCATATTTACCACCAGCCATCCATAGACCAGTAAGTTGTACAATCATTACAACTTTTGCACCTTTTAGTCTTTTAAATACATCATTGATATGAAGTTCTTCATTTTGCATATCATAACAATCCATTGTACATACTTCATTTTTATCGAAAGGAATTTTTGCTTTAAATGTTGGTGGATATTTTCCAAGTTCTTTACCTGTATTAGGATCTTTATCTACTTTAATAATTGGACTAAATAGTTTTTTACAGAATGCTTTATTATTATCGAAATCATCTTTAAACCATAGTTCTCTATTTTCAAAAGCATCATCTACAATTTTATTTTCTAGTTCTTTTAGTTTATTATATAATTGATTAATTTTATCATTTTCATCCATGCCTCTAAATGAAACATCAAGTGCAGAACCCGGTACAACCTTTTCTACAGGTTGATCATCTTTCTTTTCTTTTTCAGAATATGGTGGACTAATTCCATATGGTAGATAAAGTGCGGGTGTTTGAATAGTTAGTTTGTCATTTCCATAATTAATATAAACTGATTTTGCACCAGATTTCATTTGTTTTACCTCGGAATATTTAATTTTTGATACATCAATTTGCTTGGGAAGAATTACTGTCATTATATATTAGTTATTGTTATGTTCTTATATAATTTATAAAAAGAATCATTTTTTTTTTTAGCTGTATTTATAAAATTTATTTACCATTATAATTGCAATAATTAAAGTTAAAAATATCAATAATAAACCGGAATATTTTAGTAAACATGAATTACATTTTTTTTTCATTTTCTATATATTATTAGATAAATTTATTCTAAAATAACAAGTAATATCATATTATATGAAAAAAATATAAATGATAATATAAATATTATTAAAATACAATCTTTAAGATATATCAAAGGATTGATTATTTTGTTAATACCACCTGGTGCTAATACACATGAAAATATAAATCCAAATATCATTAAAACAACAAAATAATGAATATATTGTATTGTTTTATTAAGAATATCATATTCTGATGTAACTTTTACATTATTAGCATATGTAACAATAATAATTATGAAATAAATAAATATAAGCATTGTAATCAAAAATAGAAAAATACTTTTTTTATAAATCCATATTCCTCTTACACTTCCCGCTAAACTATTTATAAGCATCAATGCTAAAATTATTAAGAATACTATAGTAAAAACCCAATGTGGCCAACTCCATTTATTTGGATCAAATAATTCTAAAAATATTACGCCAATATGTTTAAAAAAATGTAATATTCGGTCAATAAATGTTCTTAAAAATGAAACAATAGGTATATTGGTATCACGAACTTCTAATTCGAACATTCTTATTAATAATTAATTATATAAAAATAGAAACAATAATCATTGAACATATTAAAATTATAATAGATATGCTAAAAAATTGCATTAATGCTTGAATATTATAGTCTGAATATATTTGCTGATAATATACCCTTATCAAAAATATAGGTACTAATATCAAAGTAATTATAATACAAATTAAAAAAGATATATATATAACTGCCTCTCTTTTATAGTTGGTTTCCATTAATAATATAAAATAAATTTATTTATTAGAATATGATAAATAGTACATTAAATGCATATATAACAAAATTATTTAATGATATTCAAAATTGGGCATATGCAAATAATGTCATAATTAATGCCGGCGGTTTTACAATTGGATACACAACATATAATTTCATAACAGGTCTTATAACTTTAATGACACCAATTTTTATATTATTTGCAAATAATATAAGCAAATTAGCCAATATAATAGGACTTACAAGAACAGGCTATTTATATATATTAATAAAATTAATATCAGAAATTATAATAAAATTAATTGTATGGTTATCAACAATACTTATTACATTTGTTTTATTAGAGTATTTTCTTAATAATAATATATTAAAACTGAAAACAAATATAAAAGAACAAGAAAAAAAAGATTTTATAATATCGAAAGCAAAAGTAGAAAATGAGTTAAATGATAATATAATTGAAAATAAAAAAAAAATAGATATATTAAATCATAAAGATAAAATAATAGGTGATGAGATTGTTAGAAAAGAAGAAGAATTAATAGATAAATTATCAATAAAAAAAAATAAAGATTATGAAAAATTTATAGATGAAATATTATAAAATTAATTTTTTAAATGCAAATCTATTAAAACTTTAATATTATCTGGTATATTACCTAATTTCATATATAATGATTTTATATCTAATTCTTTATTATTTTCAACTATAGGATAATAAATTGTTTTTTTCCCTTTTTCTTGTATTTTATTAAAAATTAATAAGGGTCTATCATTAATATTTTTTGTTGCACCTATAAATGTAGATGATAACACTAAATCACCTATTTCATTTCTTTTAATATCTATATTACTTGATCCATATGGTATTCTATGTATTAATAAAATTGAAATATTAAAAATATCAGATATAACCTTAATTGTTATATCATTTGGATATAATTTATCATTATTAATAATATTATTTGTTATTTTTTTAACCTGTTCTTCATTATATATATTAATATCAATACTTTTTAAAGGACTAAATTTAAGCCATTCGTTATAGAATGATGGGTCTTCGAATAATATTTTATTGGCATTTTTATCATAAATTATCTTTTTAATATATTTATTCACAATTTGTTTAATTTCATCATAATTAGTATCTATATTTAAATATATTGATAACCAATTTATTAATTCTTTTATTTTATCTGTATCATAATTACATTTAATTATAACTAAATTAACCCATTTCGCTTTAATTCTAGATCTCCATTTTGTAGGGAGTTGTTCTTTTGTACCATTATAAATTGAAGGCAATTTATCATTTATAGTATCATCTTTTTTATTTAAAACAAAATTGTTAACATATTCATTATTAAATTCAAATTTATTTGGCATATAATCATGATAATTTATTAATATTTTTGGTATTTCAAATATATGATTCATATAAAAAATATTTTGTGAAAAAACTAATTCATCTTTATTATATTTATTCTCTTTAATTAAGTAAGACATAAAATCATATTTATAAAATATTATTATATTTGTTAACCATTTATTAATATTTGTGGTTGGTCTTGATGAATATAATGGTAATTCTTCTAATATAATCATAATTTTCTTTTTATTATTAAAATTTGTGAAATATTTATAATATAATTTATCTATTAATAAATGTCTTTTCAAATTATGATATGAGTTTATAAAAGTTTCATCATTATATTTTGATATTAATGTTTTTGCCACTAACTTTTGTAATTGAAACCATTCATACGATACTTTATTTTCCTTTTCTATATAATTAATTATTTTATTATCACTATTTATAATATTAATAATATCATTATTTTTTAATTTTAATTCTGGTAATTTTAATTTACTTGAAAAATATTTACTATCATTTTCTTGAATCTTCCCAATTATATATTTTATATTTAATTCATCGCATTTTTTTATAAATTTATTATATATTATTAAATCAACATTATTTATTATTAAATTTTTATCAATAATATCATCATAAAATTTAATATTTACAATATTCATATCTTTAATAAATTTTGTTAATAATGATATACTAATTTTATCAGTATATAGTAATATATTTGATTTTGTAATAAAATAATTTATACTTAAATCATTATTTAACAAAATAGTATCAATATCAAAAATATGATATTTATCACCAATTGTATTTATCCATTGATTTAATGAATATATTTTATTATATACATTGCTTAAATATGTATTATTTGTTAAATTCGAACATTCATTAATTATTTTTTTTACTAATTTGTAATCATTTAAATATAATATATCCTCTTTTTTTGATTTATTTCTTAATTCTAATGGTTCATAATAATTTCCATCTTTTAATAACATTATTATTTCAGGATTTATATCTAAATTAGTTAAAATATCATTATATGAAGTAAATAGTGGACACATTATTTTAATATCATTATTATCATATTCCCATATAATTAATAATTTATTATATAATATTGAAATAAGTGTATATAAATAATATGGTAATTTATCTGTAGGATAATCATTGGATTTCAAATAATTAATAAATTTATTATAAGAATTATAAACTGACAATAATCTATAAATTGAATTAGTGTTAGTATTATCATATTTAAACATTGATAATAATTTTTTATTTTTATTTATTTTATCAATTGTTTTTTTATTATTTATATTTTTTAATTTTAAATCATGAAAATCTTTACAAATATTACCATTTTCTAAAGATAAATATGTTATTAAATCTAATTTTTTCTCAATGTCACTAATTAAAGCATTCTTAGATGAAAAATTCAATAAATCAGATATCGCATGTATTATACTATCATTTTTAAGAAAAGTACTTTTAATATTTGTTCTATGTTTTATGCCTTTTCTTACAAAACATCTTTGTGTTTTATTTAACATTTTAGAACATGTTTCATATTCAATATTGTCTAATAATATTTCATGTAATTTTTCATCAACAGAACCTAATCTATTATTTTCTATAGGAGCTTTTTGATTCATCAAATAAAAATTTTTATCTACTATTTCTGCAATTTTAGAAGTATCCTGTTTTTCTTTTGTTTCATCTTCGTTTTCAAAATCACTATCTAATGTTTTACATTTTTTAATATCTTCTTCCTTTTGTTTTTTTTTACCACAACATGGTGCACATATACCTTTTTCATTTTGTTTAATTAGTTTAACGTATCTTTTTTTATTTTTATCTTTTCCCCAAAACATTTCAATAGGTTCCTCATTTTCTAAAGGACATTCATATTTATCTAAACTTGGATCTAAAGGTATTTTACTTGTTGGACACCACACTTTAGGACATGCAAAAAAATTAAGATTTTTTTTTGTACTACCATATTCAATAATATTATCAAAAAATACTCTTTTATTTTTTTCTAATTTTTCTTTTTCTTCTTTACTAAATACAACTGGTTGAAATCCTGCTTGACATTTATCTCGTGCATAATTTTCTCCAACTAAATCTTTATCATATTGTTTCATTAATTCAACAAATAAAGAATGATTAACCTTTCCCAATGGAGCACCTCCCATTAATAAATCATCATCATCATCTAAATCATAATCAAATTCTCCTAATTTATCATCATCAACTTTTATTTCATCTTCAATTTTATAATCATCTATTTCTCGCACATCTTCTTTTTTAATCTCTTTTTTAATCTCTTTTTTAACATTGGTTACTTTTACAGATTTTTCTATAATTCTAGATTGTGATATTATTTTAAATAACCAATAATATAAATAATTTAATTCATTATAATCAGCAACATTATTTATTTCAACATTTATCAATTGTTTATGTTTAGATATACTTATTACAGTTCCATTATCTTTTATATTATACTCTTTTTCCTTTTTATCATTAATATTTACATTTAATTGATTATCAATTATATTACTAACTTCATCTTTAGCAATAGATTTATCGAAACCGAGGGTTACTAATTCATTAACAATATCATCTTGAATAATACCAATATTATATCTATTAATTATATAATCAGATATACTAACATCATTATTATAATTTACAGATCTTTTATAAATACATATTATTTGTTGTTTATTTTTTGATAATTTTACATTAAATATATCAATATATTTACTAATAACAGATAAAATATTAGTTAAATTAACATTATCAATTAAATAAGAGGTATTTAATTTAATTTGTGTTTCCTTCATTCTTATTTTTTCATCAAAATATTTAGAAAAATATTTTGTCAAATAATTAGATTCATTATTAATAACATTCCATGTAATATTTTTTCTTATATCCAAAATAAATGAATATATAATCTGTCCTTCAGAATCAATTGTAATTTTACAATAACATCCATTTGTTATTATATAATAAACATTAATACAATTTATTTTATTTATTTTATCAATATTACACCAATTATTAAATTGAGATAATTTAATAAAATGTTTTTTTTGTAATTTATATAATATTTTTGAATTATCATTTACCCATTGTATCAATGCTATATTATTTTTAGTTTTCATTGAATCAAATATATTCGACAATATTATTTTTTTTTTGAATTTATATAAAAAATCTATTCTATGAAATTTATCATTATATTTACTTAAAAAATCAGTTGATTGTGTTACTAAATTAAATAATTTATCATCTCTTAATTTTAAAGTCTTATATGTTTGCAATGTTCTATCAATGAAATAATATTTATTTTTTTTTAAAGTATTATTTAAATCATCACTGAATACTAAATTTAGTTTCTTTAAATTAAACAAACTATTATCATTATAAATATAACTAATATCTTCGTCTAAACTTTTTGAATTGTGATTATCTGATAAAAATGGATTTATATTAAAACCATCCCATTTTATATCTTTAATATTATGGGAAATCATTGTATTTTTATACCAAAAATAATATAATTGATTTTTAGTATTTTCATAATTATTAATATATACAACTATTTTATTTAAAGCATCATCTAAATTATCATCTATATATATAAATTCTTTAATATGTATTTCTTTTTTATCTAAATTATCATATTTATTTAATTTATCAAATATATAAGTTTTGTATTCATTTTTGTTAAACCATCTAAAAACTTTAATTGGTATATATGGTTTCATATTATTATAATATACCTCTATAAAAAAATTATTTTATTTTTTTCGTTTTATAAAGTAAGATACAATACATATAATGGAAAAAAAGGTTGATTTATCTATGTTTTTAGATTTTAATAGTTCTATAATTTTTTTAAAAAAATTTAAAGAAAAATTAGATATATTTAATGATGATAATTGGAATATTGATATATACAATAAAAATACATATGAAAAAAGATTACAAAGTATGCCATTCTTTTATTTAGACTCTCATGATGAATATGATTCAGATATAAAATTAGAATACAATTTATTGAAAAATATACCTTGGCATTATGATTTTGATATATATGAAAAAGTTTTACATGAATTAAATATTGTTAAAGAAAATGATATTTGGGATAATTATAAACATACAAAAAAATACATTAGTAATGATAATGATACTAAAACAAAAAACTATTATCCTAATATTAATGAAATTAAAAAATATATACCAAGAGGTTATCTTATCCCTCCAATCGATAAAGAAAATATTGAATTAAAAATTGATAAAACTATTAACAAAAATTCTATACAAATACAACAGAATAATGATATAACAAATACTCCTATAATTGAAAATGATTATGATAATACTGAAAAACCAACATCGGTTGATACTAATATTGTAAAATTATATTATAAAATAATTGATAATAATGATAAATTAACAAAAGAAAAATTTACTAATTTTATGAATAAAAATAAAACTTTTTTTGATAAATTAGTAAATTCAAATATTATTATATCATCATATGATGATATTGTAAAATATTATTTTAATAATAACGATTTTATTGAATTATCAGATTTTAAAGATAAAACAAAAACTATTATAAATTATAAAAAAAAATATGAAATATATTTAGATGATTTAATAAATACAGAAAATATTCAAGAAAATTTCACTAATTTTTTTGAATCATCTGTGAATCCTATTAATGATGAAACCAATTCACCTAAATCATATACAAATATTTTTAATTTTAAAAATAAATTATGGGAAAAAAAAATAATTAATATATCTTTATGGGTGTTTCTTTATATCTTAATTATATTATTTATATTTGCAATTGTAATTAGTTTTATAAAATAATTTATTTTATAATAATTAGAGAACATATCATAATGAGTACTGGATTACAAAAAATTTATGATGAATTGGGAATAAAAGTATTGCTTGAAACGATTAAAGAATTTTCTCAAAATATTAATGACTATATGCCTTTAAGTAAAATGTTTTTTATTATTATTTATATTTTTAATTTTGACTTTAAGTTTGAAGAAAAAGAAAAAATTAATATAATTATTCTTTATATTATTAAATTTTTGATATGTGCAATTATTATTGTAATGCCTATAATATTATTAATCACAACTTTAATACAATTAAATAATATTATTAAAAAAAATAAAAAATATTGGTGGGCTGAAGAAAAATATAATTATTTAAATACTAAATATATATATATCAAAAAAATATATGATATTTTTGGTGTAACATTATCTCAAAATATTGTAGTATATTTATCATGTGCTATAGCATTTATTATAATAACATCTATATTATTTATTAAATTTAAAAAATTAATAGATGAAGATCAAGAATATGGAACCCAATTTAAAAAATTACTTTACTATAATGGATCAATATTTTTGATTATATTTTTGATTATTATAACATTTTTAGGAATGAATTACAATAAATATAATAGAGTATTTGGATATAATAAAGAAATTAACAATATATATTTAAGATATTTAAATAAAGATTATATTAAAACAATTTGTAATAATTTTATTGATGATGATAATAATATAACTGATATTTGCACATTTAAAAAAGTTCCTGATACAGATGATTTAAATACTTACTTAATTAGTTTAAATATATCTAAATTACAAATGTCTGACATGGATTTAGATAACGAAAAATTAGATATTAATTATAATACACAAATTGCTAATAAATTTTTATCAGCATTAATAACACATCAATTTTTATTATTTATTTATAACAATCAATACAAAGATAAATCAAATGATAATAAGTTTTGTAGAGAACTAAAACTTAATACCATATTAAATAACAAAATGGATAATATATTTTATTGTTATAATGAAACTCAACAATTTCCTTTTAAACACAATGTTGAAGGTGAATTACTAAATATTAATGCAAAATCATATTTTACTTCAAATTATGAAGTTTATACAGCGATAATTGATAAATATTTAGAAATTAATAATAAATTAGCAAAAAATATTACAAATATTAAAAAAGAAAATATTGACGAAATTACTATTGTTATTTTAATTGCAGTATTATTTATAATTTATTTGATAGGTTTATTTTTTGTCTTTGGTTCAAAGACAAAGTAGTATAAATGATTAATGAGTTATTTTTATATATATAAATTATGTAACTATTTATTAATGGAAAACCAAAAATATATTTCGGAGATAAATAATATAATTAATAAACAAAAAATCGAAGGTGGTGCTTTTAATAATATGACAAAAATGGCGGATGACTTTAATGCTAATAAAAACACAAAAGGTTATAAAGTCCCTTCATCTCCAGTCATGGAAAAAATTATGGGTAAACCAATTGGTATGGCAAAACTGGCGAATGCAGCTAAGGCACAAATAGCGGCAAAGGGTATACCTGGAGCGCCACCAATGGGTATGTCTGGAATGCCACCAATGGGTATGTCTGGAGCGCCACCACCAAGTGGAGAAGAAACAAATAGTGAACTTAAAAATATGGTTAAGAATAGTAAAGAAAATTTTGAAGAATATATCGACAAAATTAATAATTATATACAAATGTTAGGTAGTTGTAAAAAGGGCGAAATAAAGGAATTTATTGAAAAAAATAATAATAGTCAGCAACAAATAAGTAATAATGCTGAAATAGAAAATGATTTAACTAATCAACAATTAAATAATAAAGAAGAATTATCAAATGCACAAAAAGAAAAAGAAGATATTAAAATAAAATCAGATAGTGATTTAAAAACAGCACAAGATGATTTAGAACAACAGAAAAAAAAAGAGACCGAACTAAAGGGGCGATTTGAAGAATTAACAAAAGAAAAAGAAAAATTGGAGGCGGATTTAGAAACTGCTAAAGCAAATGCCGCGAAAAATTCTTCACCAACTAATGATGCTGCTGCAGCAGAGTTAGAAAAAAAACTAAATGAAATAAGAGAAACTGAAAAAATAGCAAAAGACAAATTAGAAAAAGAAAAAGTTGAAATAACACAAAAATATGAAGGAATTTTGGAACAACAACAGGAAGCTAAAAAAAAAATGGAAGCGGTCGAACAAAAAGCTAAAGAACTTGAAGCTACAATGACAAAGAATAAAGATACAATAGAACAACTTCAAAAAGAAAATGAAAAAATCCTAAAGAATAACGAAGAGGAATTAAAAAAACAAGCAGCTATTCTTGCAGAAAAAGAAGCTAGAATTAAAGAAATTCAAGCTAAACTTGATGAACAAAATAAAAATGCACAAGGGAAAGGTCAACAAAATATAGATGAATTTGATAACATTAAAAAAGCAAAAGATAAATTAGAAATTGACCGCGACAAATTAAGAAGTCTATTAAGTAATGCAGAAAAAAAAGAAAGAGATAAAACAACTGAATTAATTAATATGAAAGCAGAAAAGAAAAAAATGGAAAAAGAATTACAAGATGCTAAAGACGCAGCTACAAAAAATGACACACCTGTTAATAATGATGAAACAAATGCATTAAATAGTAAACTTAAAGATTTAGAAGCTCAATTAGAACAAAAAGTAAAAGAAAAGACAACTGATGAAGAGGAAAAAAAAAAAACGGTCCGCCAAATGGAAGAACTAAATGTTACACTACAGGAAAATAAAAGAATATTACAAGAAAAAGATGGAATAATCAAGAAAAACAAAAATGAGTTAGAAGAGATGGCAAATATTCGAGCTAAACTCGAGACAGAAAAGGTAAACTTAGAAAAAGAAAAAGCTGAATTACAGCAAACAAATGCAACAAATGCTGATTTTAAAAAACAATTAGAGACTATACAAGGAAATAACACTTCCTTACAAAATAAGTTAAATGAAATAACAGCAAAGGAAAGAACCTACAATCAAACTCTTGAAGAATTAAAAAAAACTAATGCAACTGATAAACAAACTATAAGCGCTGCACAAGAAAAAGAAAGAGTACTAAAACAACAATTTGAACGAGAAAAAGCATTATTAAAACAAGATATAGATGATTTAAAAAAAAAACATGTTCCAATACCACAACCACAAAATATATCTGGCAATAATTATAATGATACATATAGATATAGTGGATTTGCATTATCATTTCCCTCAACATCACGATCAAAATATATAGAGTTAAGAAAAGATTCTATTACTAGTAAAGCTAAATTGTGTACAAATAGTGCTTTTGTAAGTGACCCAAATAAGAATACTCGAAATTATGATTACCTAATGACTAATGCCGGTAAGAAAAAAATTGTTGTTACATGTGTGAATAATTATAAACTCAAATATAATGATAATAGAATAGATGTAATCCCGGGAGATGATAGATATATAAGTAATAATCCTTCAATTAATTTATCAAATATTACTCCAGAAAATATAACACCTGAACAATTTACAATATTGTTACAGAAGACAGATCGTAATAAATGTATAAAATTAGAATTTACAGAATTAGATAAAGATAACAAAAGTCCATTACAACACCCGGATAACCCAAGAATATTATATGTTATACCATTATCTCGAAATGAACATGGTAATCAAAATTTAATTAGAGGAGGAGGAGATGAAACAAATGCAGAAGTAAAAGTTCTAAGTATGGCTAAATTTAAAGAGATTAAAGAAAGTATTGATATGACTATTATAAAGGTAAAAGAATATCAAAAAAAACTACTAAAAGAAAAAAGAGGGAATGTAAAACATAAAACTAAATTATCAAAAATTGATAAATTAATAAAAATTGCTAAAAAAATAAACGCACTATACGAAGGAACAAAAACAGAAAAAATTAAAGATTCTATTTCAAATTTTGGTACTGGTGCTAAAAATCTTGCTACAAATTTTGGTACTGGTACTAAAAATCTTGGTACAAATCTTGGTACTGGTACTAAAAATCTTGGTAAAGGTTTTACAAATTTAACTTCAAAATTAAAAGGTAAGGCGAGAGGAGGTAAAGGAAAACATGGAAAAGATACAATAGTGTCGGGAGGTGCTTTTGGAAATGTAGATTTTTCAAAAATACCAAAAATACCAAGTAATCCCCCTACCTCTCTCCCTCCTCTACAACCAGGTATACCAAAACTAAGTCCCCGTCAAATTTGGGAAAGAACAAGTAAAGGACAAAAAGCAGCTGATTTAAAAGATGAAAAAAACAAAGATAAAGGTAGCAAATCATTAACAGAAAAAAAATGTATGGAACTTGTAAAATATTTAGAAAATTTTAATCAAATATTACAAAATTTACAAAATGATACAGGTGATGCAAGTATTGAACAAATTAAAACAGATGCTACAGAAATAGGAACAGGTACTGGAAAAAATGAGTTAATTGATAAAATGATGAGTGTTCAAAAAAGTTTCAAAGGAACTTCTTCAGATGGTAAACCGAATAATTCAACAGAAATATTAACAATTTCGACAATGATAATTTATGATATTTTGTTAATATCAATAGTAATAATATGTATTATCATTTATATATTATTTGTGATAAATATTATAAAATTTTTATACCAATGTTTCTTGGAAGTTGGTAATTCTCAACATAATAATTTATCAACAGGTGGTACATTAAGATATAAATTATTAGGTTATGTAGTTTATATTAATAATTGTAATTTACCTGGATTGTTTTCATCATTTAATAATGTTGATAGTCCAAGTGGTACATTTATGAAATTGAGTAAAGTATTGGAAAAATATTTTACAAATAAACAAAGTAGTCCCGATGATGATACTTTTGAATCTATATTTAGTGAATTAGCAGATAAAGTAGCAATTCCACAAACTCCAGAAGATAAAGCTGAAGAAAAACACAAGAAATGGTTGACAGAAGATGGTAAAGATGCGACAGTAGAAGCACAGGAGAAGCACAAAGAGAAATTAACGAAAGAAGAAATTGAAAGTGACCAAGAAAGAAAGAATACACAATATGAAGAAAATAAAAATTATAAAGAACCCAAATTTAATATATTTTTATGTATAAGATTAGTATTTATATGTATTAAATTATTTATAACATTTATTACAATAATTGTTATATCTATTATAACATTTATTCTACTATCTGTTGTATCTCAAATGGCAAATATGGATGCAATTGAAATACAAATAATTAAAAAACAAAAGTTATTCTTCATGTTATTACAATTATTAGTTGTATCAATAATACATCTATTTATAAAATTAATCATATACAAAACAATGTTTGTAAAAATATATAATAAATATTTGAATACATATCTAAATATAATAGCAATAGATCTAAAAATTAATAGTTTAAAAAAATCAGATGATTTAGAATATATTGATAAAGACTTAGCAAAAAAATTAAAAAGTTCTATTGATAACGATTCTTATATAGAAGAAAGATTAATACAATTAATGAACCAAGATGGTGCTGATAATGTTGCAGATGAAACTATTGTAAAATATATTACAATATATATGCTACTTAAATACTTATATTCTTATGATAACAACAAAAGTAAATATTTATTATATTATAGTTATTTTATCAACGATGGTGATTATTCATTTCCAGCAGAATTAAATATGGAAAAAAATAATATAATAACTTTTTATTCACTAATTCCAAATAAACATAGAAAAACACCTATTGATTATTTTAAATATAGTGATATTAAAAATATAAGTGACATAGAAAGAGCTGAAAAAATAAGACAAAATGTTAATACATATATTTCACAAATAAATACTTATATTACAGAAGCTAATTCATATTTTGATGATGACAATTTTATTGTAAGTTTAGGATGGTATATATTAATTAATATAATATTAGGTACAATTTATATTATAATAATAGTGACAATTATATTAAAAGAAACCGGAATTATGACAGGAGGTTTTAATTTTGAAGAATTTATTAGATTTGAATAGTTATAATTTTGAAGATTTAATCAAATTGAAAAATAAAAAATAGTATTATAGTAATATGATAGAACAAATATTATTATTAATATTATTAATAACATTTGTAATTAATATTTTAAATATAATTACATTAATTTGGTATAATGACTATTTTAATAAAAATTATGATAATTGTTATATTAGTAATAATGCTTCATTATATGAATTAGAAACATATAGAAGTAAATTAGCAGATTTTTTATATAATAGTGATAATAATAATCTTAAAAATATTAAAAATAATATAACTAATACATTCTATATAATTATAATTTCATTAATATTATTAATAATATTGTCAATAAAATATACTTATAATAATTACAATAATTTACTATTTACATTATTAAAAATAATAATTTTGATTATTTATTATAATATATCAAATAAAATTATAAAAAAAATAAATAATATTGAAAAATTAAAATTTAATAAAAGTGAGCAAATTTATAAATATAATTTATCATTTAAAATTTTAAATTCATTATTATATTTGAACGAATATGATAATATTTTTAATGAAATATTTGAATATAATACAAAATCAGTTAAAAATGAAAAAACTTTTGAAGAACAATTATCAATCAATATAGGAAATATATATAATACATCAAATAAACGAGAAATAGAATATATTAAATCTCAATCAATAACAAATTTAAATTTTTTAAATTATATTAATTTAAATGAAATATCCCCATTTTATTTCAAAAAATATTTCACTAATATGTATATCAATATTAATAATGATAATATATATGTTAAAAATATAAAAAATCATGATTATATAAATTCAATAATAAAAAGAAATTTATTAAAAAGTGGTGAAAAAGAAGAAATAATTTCAGATATTAATTATATAGAATATTATAATGAAAATAAGTATTTGATTTTTAAACTGAAAAATATAAAAGGTGACATTATAAATAATATTAATACTCATTATGATTTAGTATATCATATTATATTATTATTTATAATATTAAATATATTCTTGCATTATATATATTATAAAACAACATCAAATATATATATAGTAATTCAATTAATATTATTGATAATATCTGGAATATATATAGGTATAAAATTAAATAACAATTAAAAAGTACATATCCTTGTTTTTTTATTTTAAATTAATATATTTTTATTTTTATTATTTTTTTAGTGATATGTACTTTTTTATTATTTTAATGTTTTGTTTTTATAAGTAAGATGACAGAACTTAATAGTTTTATTATTGAAAATATAGTTAAAAATATAACAAAATATATAATTATTTCATTATTTATTATTTACATAATAATAGAATTAATAACTATTTCAAAATTTACATTTAGTTATAATTATAATTTTAATTATGGTAAAAAACTTAAAAGTGTATGTAATAATAAAAATATAGAATTTGAAACAGAAAGATATCAATTATATAATAATATATTAAATAATATACTTGAAAATAATACAAATAAAAGTTATAATTATGTTATCGTTTTATCAATGATATTAATATTTTCTATAATATTTGGATTTGTAATAACATATATTTTATATTATTATATAAGTGATATTATAAATTCAGATGTTAATAATTCAAAAATGTTCATAATGTTTTGTTATTTAATGATACTTATAATATGTGGATTTAGTTTAATAATTTTTCCTTTATATATAGGATATAACTTTGATAAAAATAATCAATACAAATTAAATGATTTTAATAAATATATTAAATATGCTGAAATTATATTTAATAGTTTATTGGCAGTAATGATAATAGTTAATATGAATACATATAATGATACTTATAATTACAAATATGGAAATAATTTTATAATAATAATAGGTTTATTATTTTATTTATGTTTTAATTTAACAAAAAGTATAATATCATATTATAAAAAAAAAAAAAATTTAATTGAATTTAAAAATGAAAATATTAAAAGTTATAATGATTTTGCTAATATTTTTTTAAAAAATGAACTAAATACAAATGTAAATATATTAAACGATTATATATTAAAATTATTTAATATTGATTTAAAAAATATAGAATTAAACTATTTTACATCAATATTAATCATTAGTTTAATATTAATTAGTATGTTAATGTTATTTAATAGAAGTAAAACTTTGAATAAATATATAAAAGGTGAAATTAATTATAAAGAATTAATTGAATGTCTTTTATATAAAAATAGTAAATGTGAAAATTTTCTATTAGATGCACAAGAAAGTCGAATTATATATAATTTTGTTATTTTACCAATTATATTCACATTATTAATAATAATAACTATTAATTCAACAATTAATTATAATGAAGTAATTAATAAAAATATAATTTTACATCCATTATTAATATATAAAACCGAAATAGATAATGTCAATAATAGTTTTACTAACATTTTAGATAATGACAAATTTTCTTATAAAGAAAAAAAAAGTGTTGATAGAAATATAGCAAATACAATATTATTAGTACTTTATAATGAAATATTTAGTGACATGTTATCATTAACAACTAGTGATAAGGAACAATATAAAGAATTTGCAAATATTAATATAAGTCCAAAATTTAAATATATATTCAATAATAAAAAAGAAATATTAGATTATACAAAGTTGCATGAATATGATATAGAAAAATATTTAAAAAATGAATGTGACGAAGATATATTTATAAATAAAAATTTAAATTCGAAATGCAATGAAACTAATAGATTTATATTATATTATATGATAAGATCAGTATTTTTATACAAACCTATAGCAAATATAGAAGGTAAAAAAGATAATAGTAACTATCAATTTTATAAAAATATATTGAAATATAAAATTTATAAATCGCTAATATATTACAAAAATGAAAAAAATTATTTAGGAAATGCAAAATTAAGGGATAATAATAATGATAAAAATTGTACATTAAATATTAAATATGAACATCCAAAGACAACTAAAGAAGAATTATTAATATTATTAGGTATATTATTAAGAAAACCAGAAATTATAATATTTAAAAAAACATTTACAGATAATATAAATATAAATGATACAAAAGAAAAAATTTATAATCAAATACAAGAATTAATTCAAAGAGAAGAACTCGGTTTATTAAAATATAAAGAGTCTATTATAGATCCAATAATAGATAATAATATAAATTCAAGCAATGAACATCAAGAATTATTAATTGATAGAATAAATAAATTAGAATTAAATAATAATATAATTAAAAATCATAGAATAATTATTACTAAAATAATAGAACAATTTATAGAATATATAATTGATGCTCAAGTTGCTTATTTCCATATTTATAAAGACGATGAAAATACAACAGAAATACAAGTAACAGATACTGATTTAGATGAAAAATTTAGAAAAGAAAAAACAAGAAATGCTGAAGAGAATAAAAAAATAAATAAGTTTATAACAAAATATAAAAAAACAATAAAAGAAAATTTTGATTTAATTAATGTAAAATTATCAAATTATGAAATAGGAGAAAATGAATATCATAAACAAAATAATGTAACAAATTATTTATTAAATAATTATAACATATCAAATAATAATTATGTAAAAACACATATTGAAAAAATAAATAAAGATTATTATACAAACACTGCATTAGATGAGAGTAGTGCTGAAGATGATACATTAGATAAAGTAAAAATATTTATGAATAATATAATAATATTATTCTATTATAATCACTATTTTATATTAGAAATTAAAAATAAATATAGTAATATATATTTAAACACTTTGGTAAATAGTGTTCAGTCAATATATGACAATTCAAATGAAAATAAAAAATATAAAGAATTAAAAAAAGAATATATTATTAAGATTAATGAACTTATTATAATATTAAAATACATGATAGATAACATTGTTATTGATGGTAATAAAGAAAAAATAACAGAATACATAAAAAAAAGCGGTGTTAATGATTATATTATAGAAGAAATAATAAAATTCGATGATAATTATAAAAATCAAAAAATAATTTTAAATGATAATATTGATAGTATTAAAGATTTTGTAATAAACACACAAAATCTAGATGAAGGAGATGACCATTTAATAACAAATAATTATGTAAATAATATTAAAGGTTTAAATAATAGAATAGATCATTTTATTAATTATATTAAGAGATCTCAAATAGAATCGTCAAACTATAACGAAAAGAATATAGAATTTATAAATAAAATTTTAATAGAACAAAAAAATATACTAGAAGTTATTAGTAATACAGATATAAATAAATTAAATTTTAATGATATATTAGATGAATATAAATATATAGATAAATTTAATGATAGTATAAAAGATTATAACATTTATTATAGAAAATTTTATGCTATAGAAGAGCAAAAAATAATTGAAGAAGAAAATAATAAGTATACATCAACATATACAAATAGTAACAAAGATAAATCGAAAATCATATACCAAAATGCTGATATATCATCAAATATGATATTAATATTATTGACAATATATATTATAATATTATATATATTAATTAAAATTAGATAAAATCAATTATTTTTTTATAAAGTATTATTAATAAATGTTAAAAATTTTAAATATAACATTAAATACAATAGTTTTTATAATCATATTTAATCAATTAATAACATTGACACAATTTGCATATAAATATAATTTTAATTATGATTATGGTAATAAATTAAAAGATGTGTGTACACGAGAAAATGTTGAATATGAAACAAATAGATATCAATTAAATAATAATATAAAAAATATAGAAATTAATAATTATAATCATCATATAATATTAATATTATCAATAATATTTACAGTTACAATATCAATAATATTTACATTCATATTTTATAATGAATTTTGTAATATGAATAAAAATTTCATGTTTTATAATTTAAAATGTAAATTATATATTTTATTTACACTACTGATGACATTTTGTATATTAATCTATCCAATATTATTAATAATATTAAAATTATTTAATTTAAAATACAATAATGTAATAAGTTTGTTTAATCATAATATAAATAAAAAAAATTTATATATATTATCATCAATATTCGGTGGTTTAATAATTTTTAAATTAATAATAATATATTATAATTACAATATTCCAGATTTTGCAAAAGAAAAACAAAATAAAAATACAAGATATATAGAGTTATTTTATTTTATATTTTATTTATTTATTTACATAGGAACAATATATTATATTACAAATATATTATTATTATATAGTTATAAAATAAAAAAATTTACTGTTGATAAAAATGAATTTATAGATACTAAAAGTGTTATAGGACAATATATTAATAAATTATTTGGATTATCAGAACATAATAAATTTATTGAAAAAATTGAATATAAAAAATCAGTTGATTTTGAAAGTAATAAAGAAGTTAATACAAAAAATAATAACTTACCTATAAATCTAAATAACTTTAATAATATACCAAGTGAAAATATTGAAAATATACAAAAACAAATAACATCAATATTAGATAATTTACCGGAAATTAATACCGAAAATATCGATACTAAAAAACTTATTAATAAATGTATAAAAGATTATATGGTTATCAAATATGATGATAAAAATTCAATAGGAGATAAAGAAGTTGAAAATATTTTATATGAAAAAATAAAAGGGAATGATGACATTAATTCATTATCTGGAGAAAATAAAAATATAATTTCAAGTATAATTACGCAAAAAATATCAAAAAGTATTCAAATATTAGATATTGAAATAAAAGATAATAATAATATAAAAGAGGAAGAAGTAATTATCAAAAATAATGAAAAATATGAATTATATAGTAGCGATACCAAAAGTATATTTAGAAAAAATGTAGAAGGATTATTATTTATAATAGGTATATTTTTATTATCAATATTTATTGTTAATTTTGGTATAAGTTTTTATAATCAGAGATTTGGTTCAAGAATTAAAAATAATATAATAATACCATTATTATCATTATATATTTTGATATTAATATTAATTAGTAATGATTCTTTTAATAAAATGATTAATAATTATATAATAGATAATCCTAAATTTATTTATAAAAATAACATAAATAATATTAATTACAATTTTAATAAAATATTAGAAAATGAATTATATATTTATGAAAATACAAATAATACATTATGTAAAAATGCAAAAAATTCTTTTATATCAGTTATAAATAATATATTATTTAATAGAAGTATAATTACAAATAACACTTTAGAAAATATAATTAAATTCCCAACAGAATTAAAAAATTATGAGAATGATTGTTATAATAATAAAAAAGATATTGATTATAACTTAGAAACAAATTTAGAAGACATATTTTATGATAGAGACGATTGTAGCGATATTAAAGGAGGAAAAATAAAAGACATTATAAAAAACACCACTATTTATGATTATAATAGTTTAGAATTAATAAATTTATTAAAAGATATCAAATTAACACAGTTTAATAATTCAATAGAAAATACAATATTATATGATATAATTAATAAAAACAAGAAACACGAAAATATTAAGATAATGATAACAAAAATTAAGAAAAAATTAAATAATTTATTTAAAAATACATTATATAATACAATTGTTCTTAAAAAAAGTTATAATAATATTGATATATATGAAAAAGAAAATATTGATTATTTAAATGATACAAAATATAATAATTATAGTAATGTCGAAAATACAAATAGTGAAATAAAAAAATATAATTATATAATTGATACGATAATTGATGAATATATTAATATGATTTTAATAAATCAATATTTATTAAGTAAATTAGTTAATACAAATTCATTAAGTGAAATATTTGATAAAATAGACAAGAATAAAATTGATTATAAATTGAAAAAAGATATAACAGAATATATTAATAATTTCATTGAATTATATAAAACTTATTTAAATAAATTAAATTTAATATTTAAAAGTAAATATAATTTAAATAATAAAACTAACAAAATATCATTATATTTAATAAATGTATATAATAATATAAATAAAGAAAATCCATATTATGATGATGTAATATATCCTTATAATAAAAATGAAAATAAAATTAATCATAAAAGTGAAATGATTAATTTAAATAAAAATTTAACAAATATTATTAATGATTATGATAAATTAAGAATAATATGTAATGATAAAATAAAATATAATAATAATGAATGTAATATCCACAACACTAATTATGATAAAAAAGTTTTATCTATAAAAATAGAAAATATTATAAGAGTAAATATATTAAATATTGATAAATTGTTAGAAATTATTGATAAAATTATTAATAAAAATGAAATTATAACATATTATAATAATTATTTTACAAATGATGAAAAATTGATACAATATAATAATTTGACAAGTTTACTTAATAGTATCAAAAATGATAATATTACAGAAATTAGAAGCGTATATAGTAATATAATTCAAAATTATTTTGATACAAATAATATAAATAAAATAGTAGACGATGTCTTATTTGAAAATAAATTAAATCTAATAAATGAAAACATATTTAATAATTTTTATAAAATTATAAATGAAACAAATACAACACCTGCAATTCTAAAACAACATAATGAAAGATTACTAGAGATTAGAGATAATATAAATCATTTATTAAAAACAAGTGATTCTAAAAAAGAAAAGAAAATTTACGAAGAAAAAGATAATGTAATAAATTTAAATACAAAAATTAATGAAGTTAACTATGTATTTATTTATTTGATAATAATATATGCAATTCTTATATTTTTAATAAAATATATTAAATAATAGTAATAGATATATTAAAAACATGTATTTAATAGGTAATTCAGAAAATTATCAAGAATATTTAAAAAATCCTGATAATATAAATTATTTACCATTAAATAATTTACCAGTTGTTTATTTTCCATTTGATTATAATAATAAAGGAAATGAAACAACATTAAATATTTTTTCAACAATTGTTGATAATAATTCGAATATTATCGAAAAAATTAATCCAAGTGAGTATAAGTGTGATGATGATAATGTAAAATGTTCTAATATTAAAAATTTATATAATAATATTTCTACACTAGAAGAATCGTGGCAACCATATAATAATAATAATATTAGAACAATAAGTAATATTTTAATTGTATTTTGGTTATTATTAATATTTATAATTTTAAAAATATTACATTATTATTTTAGTGAAAAATATAGTATAATAATGATATCAGCAATTTCAATAATATTATTAATAGGATTAATTTATGCTTTATTTTTAACAAATAGTAAAATATAATTTATATTTATTTTTTTATATTATAACAAAAGAAGAATATAATTAAATATTATTATGGGTGTTAATTGGTCAAAAACAAGCGATTTAAAACCTGATAATATTAAAAGTGAAAGATACAATGTATTAAATGAATTATTTGATGATAAAATGATAAAAAAATTTAATGTAAGACGATGGACATATTATAAAAGATTTAATAAAATAATTGATGATCCAAGAGAATTAAAAAATTTTATGCATACATTAAAAAAAATTAGTGAAAATAGAGAACATAAAGATAAAATCTATAAAAAAATAGTTAAATTACATGATATTTTATCAAAAGTTGATATAAATTCCGAAAATTATTCACAAAATAAAAAAAATAAATTAGAAGAATTAAATAAAAGAATATTATCTATTTTAGAAAATAAAACAAATAATAATTTAGAAAGTAACAAAATAAGTCAAAAAAATGAAGTACTTAAAGATATCACTGATAAATTTGTTGGAGGTAGTACAAAATATTTAGATGATTATTCTGATAAACTTGAAAAAATATCTGATAACAAAAATACATCTGACACAACAAAAATATCAAAATATAAGACAGTTTTAAATGATATTGAAAATATTGTCAATCCAACAAAAACTTTAAATATAACTAGAGAAGATAAAATATTATTTATCATTATAACATTTATAATAAGGTTAATATGTATAAAATTAGTTGAATGGTCTGTTAATATGAATTATTCAAATAATTTTATTAATAGTTATATATTATATACTATTATATATTTAATAATTTTATTTATAATTTTATGCATTGTTAATATTACTTATAATTATAATATAAATTCAGTAATATATGGTAGCACTGGATTTTCTACTTTAGCAAATTCATTATATTATTTTTACATAATACCTGGTGCAAGTTTTAGTAGAAATAATAGATTATTTATACACTCTATATTATTAATACTATTTTCATTAATCCCAATTGGATTAAAATCTAATAATGATGATAATAAGATTGATTATGATTACACCGAAAAAAGAAAAACTATTAACATGATATCTAATTATACATTCGCTGTATGGATTTTTACATCAATAATTGCAATGAATTATTAGAAAAAGTAATATTGAATTTAGATAGAGTATGGATAAATTATCAGATTTTAATGACCCAATTAGAGAATATATAATAAACGAAATATTAGAAAATTATATTTATACAAATCTTTTAAATGAAAAAGCAAAATTAGAAAGTAAAATTAATAAACTTGATATAAATATTAATAAAAATGAATATGAAAAATATGTAAAAGAACTTAGTGAAATTAATAAAAATATAATAAAAATAGAAGATAAAAAAAGTAAAAAATATAATAATTTAATATATAGAAGATTTTTTAATAATATTAATAAAGCCAATAAATTAGTTACACAAAACAAAGAATCATTTAATAAATTAATTACTAATTATGTTGAATTATTAACTGTTGACGATAATGAAAGTGATAAAATTATAAAACATTTAGAACATGTTAAAAATAAATTAACTTCATTTATTAGTATTGTTCCCGATGTTTCTTCTTCTATAGATAATTCAAATACTTCAAATACTTCACAAGATGATAATAATAGTAACAAAAGTGTAATAAATGAAGAATTAGATAATATAGAAAAAGAATTAGATATAATGCAATATAGTAAAATTGGTATAACTCCAGAATTAAAAAAAGAATATGAAGACAGATTAAAAGAATTGAAAATAAACGATAATAATATTATTAAATCAAAAGCAAATGAGTTATTAAGAAAAATGAAAAGAATTAGTGATAAAATAGAAATTAAAAAAAATAGTACTATATCTGATCAAAGTAGTGAAAGTAGTGAAAGTAGTGATCAAAGTAGTGATGAATCTAATGATGGTTCAAAAATAGGAGGTGAATACAATAATTATGGATTTTATAAAACAACATTAAACATGATATACGGAGGTGCCGATGATGATAAAGATGATTTACAAAAAAAATTTGCAGAACAAGAATTTGAAAGTATGAATAGAAATCCAGAGTTTAAAGATAATACACTATCTCCAAATTTGACATCTTCGCCAAATATTACACCTTCGTCAAATATGACACCTTCACCGTTTAATGAAGATAATATGGAAGATGATAAAGATAAAGAAGATAAAGATAAAAAAAAAGAAGAGAAAGATAAAAAAGAGAAAGATAAAGAAGAGAAAGAAGAGAAAGAAGATAAAGAAGAGAAAAAAGAGAAAAAAGAGAAAAAAGAGAAAAATAAGAAAAATAAGAAAAAAAATAATAAAGCAAAAGTAATATCTGATGATTCAGATTCTGATTCAGTAGAAAATTTTATTAGTGATGAAGAAAAAAATAAATTATTATATCAAATTCAAGAAATAAAAAATAAATTAAGTATTAATAGTAAATATATTACTAAATATTATGAAGAACCTGCTAATGGTTTAATATCAAAAACCAAAGAACTTAAAAATAATTTGAAAGAAATTGATTTTTTTAATACAATAAAAACTAAAACTCGTCCTGATGATTTTTTTTCATATGTAAAAGATGAAATAGACAAAATAAATAAAGAAATAGAGTTTATTGATAATACTATTACAAATATAATATTCAATGATTCAGATGGTTTATTAAAATCGATTGATAATGTTGAAAATAATTTTAATGATTTTAAAAAAATAATATCAAATGAATATGGTATTTTAAAAACTGTATTTAATGACGATAGAAATAGTAGATTAGAATCAATTCATAATATCGAAGCGGATTTATCAAAATTAGATAATAAGTTTAGAACAAATATAAATAATTATTATCAAAACATAAAAGATGTTCAGTCAATATTAAAAAATTTAGTTAAAAAAATTGAAAATATAATTAATGAAGGAAAAACAGAATATGATAAAATAAAACAAAATATTGAGGAAAAACGCCGAAAACAACAAGAAGAAATTTATAATAATCAAATGAGTGATTATGAATCAATGGACCGTTATGGATATGAACAGAGAGAGAGAGAAGAAAGGAAGAATAGAGAAAAAGAGAAAGAAACAGAGGAAAAACAATTGAAAGAATTAACAAATAGATATATAGAAAAAATAAAAGATATAACAAAAAATGATGAATATGGTATTGCAAATATAAACAGTAAATTAAATATAGAGAAAAGCATTTTTGATAATTATAAATACAATATATATGATTCTTTATTCAAAAAAATAACAAGTATAGAAAATAAATTAACAAATAAAAAATCTGATTTAGATGAAACAAGTTATACAACACAAGATGGAAATGAAATTATTTTTAATGAAATTAAAAATGATAATATATTTAGTAGAATATGGAATAAATATGTAAATAATATAAAAAGAAACAATAAAACAAAAGAAAATATAGAAGATGATTTTTATGATTCTGTAAAAGTGAATGATTTAAATCCTGAGAAAGTTTTGGAAGTTACAAATACAGATAAAATTATATTTATTGTATTAATTTTTGTAATAAGACAAATAGCATTATTAGTAGCAAATTTTTTTATTGATTCCGATATAATTAAATCTTTTAATGGATTAATAATAGCATTTATTATAATTTATATTATCATTTTAATTTTAATTATAATACTTGTAAATTTAGATAATTATAAGATGAGAATATTATTCAATTATGTAAATTTACATATAAATTATTATGGTATATCAACACATATATTTACATTTATATTATTTGTTGTAATCATATACATGTATATTAAAAATACTGATAATAATTTAGTGAATGATTCAAATACAAAATTAAGCGAAGAACAAAAAAATGATTATAAATATAAATTATCTACAATATCATTAATAGTATATTTATTTACTTGTATAACAGATTATTTACTATAATAATTCATAATTAATGTGAATTGATTTTCATATAATATAATATTTGAGTTTGATAAATTTTCAATAAAAAATTTATCAATAATATCATTTTTGATAATAATATTATTATTTTCAATATATACTATCGTTTTTTTATATTTTTTTTTTGAATTTTCGATAATAATATAATCTTTATTTTGAAAATAAGTTATATATCTATCTAAATTAATATATATATATTTTGTATTAATATTTATATTTGTTATTGGAACTTTTGTTAAATCAAAATTAATAATATTATTATTATAATCAGTAAATGAATAATTTATAATATTATTAGATATTTTAAATATATAATTATCATCTGTAGTCCATATATCCCATATATCGTTTTTAAATGAACAAATATAATTATATGTTAATATATTATCATCAATATATATATTTAATGATATATATGGCATAATATTATTAATATACTTTGGTAAAATTACTTTATTTGGTTTAAATGATAATAAATTATAATTTAAATTAATAATCTTTAAATCGAATTGATTAGAATATATATTATTTAAAGATGATATAATAAATGATTTATTATTATTATTAGTATTAATAACATTATTATTATAATTTTTTAATATTTCTTTTCTTTTTAACTCTAAATCACTAATCTTATTTTGCAATAATGATTCGTCTATATTTTCATTAGTATAATGTTTTTTAACATTTGTTAAACAAATATTATTTAATGTTTTTAAATCAATATCATCATTATTATTATATTTTTCTTTAATTAATTCAATAAGTTGTATAATAATACTATTTAAATCATTTTCATCAACTGAAATATTTAATTTTTCAGATAAAAGTTTTGAACATCCATTAAATAATTTTTGTTTATTATCTTTTGAAATAAAATTATTCATTAAATATTATAGATTAATAATATTTATATAAAAAAAACTAATTTATTTTGCAACTAACGCGGCTTGTGCTGCGGCTTGTGCTGCGGCAAGTGCATTTTGTTTATTGATACTTAGAGGGAAATGATGAGCAATAAGGCGTTGGAGAATAAAGTAAGTTACCTTTTCTTTATCAGTTACATTAAGAATAGCACGAAGTTTTTCATCAGGAAAGAATTCCCGTCTGTTTTCAGGGTTATTTAGATTTTTTTCTTTCACATATGCATTGATAAATCTAGTGATATCAGTTCTAGATCTTTCAGAACCTTCAGGAATACCTACAAATTTACATAGTTCATTAGAGATTTTACACGGTTTAGCAAAACCAGATGGCGATTTTTTAGCATTATCTCTTTTACGTTGTACTTTTGCAATTACTTTCTTTTGTTTTTCATATTCTTTTGTTAGAAGTTTTAAAGTTTGTTGGATAGATTTCATTTCAAGTTGAACCGAACTTATTTTATCTGTTAGTTCAGTAATTAGAGTGTCGCCAAGTAGTTTTTCTTCAACAACAGTGTCAGAGGTCTTGTCTACTTCTTTTACAACAACTGGTTCTTTTTTAACATCTTTTTTAACTTTTTTATCAATTACTTCTTCTTTTACCGGAGTTGCAACAGGAGTGGTGGTAGTTTTTGGTTTTACGGTTCTTGGAGGCATTATTATATTATAATAATTAATATTACAATATCTTTATATAATTTTATTAATATATCAATGGGAAAATAAAAACAAATTAAAAAACTTAATATAAAAAAAATGATTCTTTCTTTTGAATAAACTTTTATTAAACGAAAAGGATTCATAATAATAAAATGACAACAATTGATGATACTATTAATAATTTAGACCATAATAAGTGCGTGGATTTAATAAAAATAATGAATCAAGATAATAATAAAGAAAAAATGCAAGAATGTTATTATAAATTTTGTTTAATTAAAGAGATATTTCCACCACAAAAAGATGAAAACAAGTTTATTTATGGTAAACTTGGAGAAATGGCATTAAATGATATGTTAATTAATATTGGTATTAATGTGAAAGATCTTGATGAAAATCATGTTATAGGGTCAGAATATAAAAATGATATCGTAATTGATGATATTAAATTTTCTATAAAAGTAAAATTAAATAAAAATAGCAATGTTATTATGATTAATTGTAAATCAACCAATAATCATATAATGGATATAAATACAATTGTTGTTGTTATAAATGAAAAAAAAATATATATAATACCAAAATCATTTAATAAAGATATTTATATAAAAAGAGATTCTGGTTCTATTTCATTTAAAAGTAGTTTATTCACCTTTATTAATAAAAATAATAAAGAATTTATATATACTTTTCCTGAATTGAATTTAAATCAAATTGAAAAGATAAATAATTCAAAAAAAATAGAAGTAATGAAATATTTTTACGAAACTCATATAAAATAAAAGTTATTATAATGAATATGTATTAAATGTAAGTTCAATTATATAACTTACAACATCAACATTTACTGCATTTCCAAACTGTTTATATGCTATATTATCATTTTTATGGATAATAAAATTCTCTGGAAATGATTGTAATCTAGCGCATTCTCGAGGTGTTATATATCTTTTTTCTTTAGCATAAATTGGAGTCTGTACAATTGCAACTAATGTAGGAAAATAATTTGTTTTTTTTACTCTAATACCAGACTGTCTTAATTGTATAAAATAATTCCATATTGTATCATTATTTTTTTTTTTACCCACCTGCCATTCTAATTTTCCATTAATCTCCTTTTTTTGTATAATTTCTTTATGTTTAGTATACCATTCGTCCCATTTGTTTTTATATTTATTATATATCGGTTTGTTTTTTTTTATATAATCCTGTTTCCATTGTGCAAGTTCATTAAATTCGTCTTCAGTATAATTTTTGTAAAATTCATTGCATAATATTGTTGGACTTAATGTTTCTTTTTCATCAAATACTTGAATCATTTCATCCCACGCATTTAAAATATTTTCAATATCTTTAGAAATTTTATATTTATTTGTTATATTTTTATCTTTTTCGATTATTTTATCAACATCAATTTTTATATTTGGTAATTTAAAATTTATAATTTTATCCTTATTATATATATCATTTCTAATACATACAAATATAACTCTTTCGCGTTGTTGTGGAATACCTAAATTATGTGGACTTAATTCGAATATACTATCTTCTTCATTAACATAATAACCTGTTTCATTAATTCTTTTAATAATATGTTTAAAAGTTTTACCACCATCAATTTTTTTTATATGTTTAACATTTTCTAAAAACATAAATTTTGGTTTTTTTTGTTGTGCGATTCTTAAAATATCTTCAAATAAAGTTCCTCGTGGATCATTTAAATTACCTTTTTTACCACCATTCGAAAAAGATTGACAAGGAAATCCTGCACACAATATATCAAAATCTTGTATAACTTTTTCATCAATATTTTTAATATCTTTTTCGGGTTTAATACCGTAATTTAATTCATAAATTTCTCGACATTTATCATCTATATCACAAGCCATTACACATTCAGAATTATATTTAGAAAGCGCTTGATGAAAACCACCAATACCACAAAATAAATCAATAAATTTAATATTATTATCGCGAAAATTCATTATATTATATGAATAGAAAGTTAATATTCATATATCATTTTTTATTTCAAAATAGAAAATAATATTTTATTAAAAACATCTTTTTCAATATCTTCTAATTTATTCCAGTAATCAAAATTTATATTTGTATTACGAAATTTAATTTTTATAATTAATGAACCACCATTAATTCCTTTATCTTTTATTTCATATTTTTTTGAAGTTAATTTTGGTATATTTATATCTATATATTCATCATTAATATATTTTATTCTTGTTGTATAACCATTTAAATAATCATATAAATTATATTTTAATTTATAATAAATATTAATTTTATTATCTACAAACTTATGTGTAAAAAACTCATTTCTAATTATTTTTATTTTTATTTCTATTTCATGCGTTACATCATCATCATCATCAATATATAATTTATTAATTACAGGATATGAATCAAATGCATATATTGTTATATATATAGGTTCAGATATGTCTTTTAATAATAATTGTATTTTTTTTTTAGTATTATTAATTAATTCTTTATAAGTTACATTTAAAGTTACTTTATGTATTAATGGTATATTTGCAAATTTATAAAATTTTTTATTTTTTATAATATTATTATCTCTAAATATTTCTGCAATATTACTAATATAATTTTTTGCATCATTATTTGTATTTATAAAATCAGAAAAAATATCAATCCAATCATTATAATTATAACTTTCATAATTAAAATTATCGTAATAATAATTATCATCAATATTTGTATAATCAATATTAGGATTATCAATTATTATTTTATAAGCTTCCGTCGCTTCCTTAAATCTTGAATTCATAATATCCCTAATATGTTCGGGTTCATTTAATGTTTTATCAGGATGACATTCTAATGCTATTTTCTTATATATTTTTTTTATTTCTTCAATAGAATTATTTTTTGTAATTCCTAAAATTTTATAAGGATTTTTATTCATAATATATTTACATTAAAAGTTATTTTTATATAAATCAATAATATTTTAAATATATAATGAATGAAATAGAAAATAATTTTTACAACATTATAGAATCAAAGAATGAATTATTTAAGATTTTCAATTTTATTAAAAAATATAATTACAATATTTTACTTTATTCTGCAAATGGTTTTCCTATTGATTTATTTATTAATGAATTAATAAAAAAAAAATTTAACTTACATACCATAATTAAAAATGAAAATATATGGGAAAAAAATATATATTATTATGAAAATAAACATTTCTTTGAAATTGATTTATTGAATCCAAATTTTTCTAAAAATTATGAATTACTAACAAATTTTATTGCATATTTAATTAAAATTAAAAATATTTATAATGAAAAACATTTAATTATTATAAAACATATTAATTTACTAAAAGAAGAATTCTCTGTTCTTAAAATATTATTAGAAAAATTTTCATCTAATGTTTATTTTATATGCACTACTTATAAAATTTCAAGTATTGAAGATGCTATTAAAAGTAGATTTGCTTGTTTTAGAATTCCTTTATTTAAAACAAATGAAATTAATATAATTTTCAATAATTATTTAAATAAAAATTTGAATAAATATTTAGTAAAATATAATTGTAGAAATTTAATATTTTGTATATTTATTTTAGAAATAGAAAATAAAGAACCTCATTTGATAACAGAAGAATTTTGTAATTTAAAATATCCACCAATGTATAATTTTATTAAAACATTTAATAAAAAAAAATATAATTTAGAAGATATAAGAAAAATTTCATATAATTGTTTTCAATATAATATTACTATAACAGATATATTACATGATTATATATATATTACAAACAAAAAAAATTGTGATATTATCGAAAAAGCAGCAGATTTAGAACATAATTTAAATTTGACCAATAAAGGAAGAGAACCTATATATATAGAAGCATTTATATGCTATCTTTTACTATAACATATATATGATACATAATCATTATTCATATAAGCAATATCTTTTTCTAATTTAAAGTTTTTAAATATCGTTAAAATATTTACACGAGTATCACATTCATAATTATCTTTTATAATACTTAAATAAATAGAATGTATCAATTTATTATTTTCTAAAAAATAATTATATAAATAAGACCCCCCCATAACATAAATTTTTTCAATATTATCATTATTATAACAATAATTTAATGCTATATCTATTAAAGAAAATTTTAGTACATCATTATCTTTATACATTTTGTTATTTTCATCCGTTCGCGATATAACAATATTAATCCTATCTTTTAATTTTTTAACAGGTAATGACATATAAGTTCTTGAACCCATTATTAAAGCATTCTTTTTTGATTTATCTTCAGTTTCCATTGTAATTTTTCTAAATTTTAACATATCATCTTTTATATTCCATGGTATTTTATTATTATGACCTATACCACCATCTAAAGTACATGCAAGTATTAATGAAACTATTTTTGTCATATTTGTAATTATATATATTAATTATATGTTATATCATTTTATAAATACATACTCATTGTTTCATATGATTTTTTTGTTATTTTTTTACAATATTTATTATAATATTCTATTTTTGCTTCAAATGGTAATGTTATTAAAATATTATCTGTTTTAATATATCTCATCATATTTATCCATGATATAATATTATTTATTTCTCTTTTTAAATTTCTAACACCCCCCTCTTCAGTACTTGTTAATGATATAATATGTTCTAATAATTTATCTTCAAATATAATATCACCCTTTTTCATATTATATTTTGGTAATAATTCATCAATTAAATAATTTTTTGCAATTTCGAATTTTTCTTTTGCATTATATCCATTTACATTTATTGTAATCATACGATCTTTTAAAATTGGATTAATATAATCTTCATTATTATATGTAAAAATTATAATCGATTTAGATAAATCTAAATCAATTTCTTGAAAATATTTATCTGTATATTTATCATTTTGTACAGAATCTGTTATATGAATTAAAGTATTAATAATCTCATCTCCTCTTGAAGTAGCTGATACTTTATCTAACTCATCAAATAAAAATACTGGATTCATTACTTCTGATTTAATTAAACATTCTAATATTTTTCCATATCGTGAACCTTCATATGTATAATTGAATCCAGATAAATACGACGCATCATCAATACCTCCTAAAGATATAAATGCAAGAGGAAAATTCATTGCTTTACAAATACACTCTTTTACTAGTTTCGTTTTTCCAACACCAGGAGGACCTTTAATACCTATTACATAACCTGTTTTCTCAGGATTACTAATCCATTGTGCTAAAATTCTAATTATTTGTTCTTTTGTTTCTAGATGTCCATATATATTATTATCAATATTCTTTTTAATTGTTTCTAAATAATAATGAACATTGTCATCATATGTTATATCAAGTTTATTATATCTACCAATTGGTATTTTTGAAAGTGTATTAATCCAATTATGTAGTTTAAAATATTCACTACTTGATTTGGACATACAATTTAATTGTTCAATACTGTAAATTAATGATTTTTTAACAATACAATTAATATTATAATCAAGTAATTTAAATCTTGTTGGTATATCATTTGAATCATTTTTTTTAAGATTATCTTCTAAATTCAATATTCTATTTTTCTCTTCTTCATTTAAATTATTAAAATATTTTTTCTCATCTCTATTATATTTTATTAATATATCATTATATTTTTTCTTTTTTTTCACATTTTCTTGTATATTTTCTGTATTTATATTATCATCTTCGATATTTTCATCTTCATCTCCATCATCATCGTCATAATCATAATTATTAATATAATCTCTATTATTTAATACTAAAATTACATTACCTTTTAACATTTTCTCATTTAATTTTATATTTGGTATATTTTCATCTTCATCTTCAAAAATTTCTTCAGGTTTTCTTTTTTTTTTATTAACATTATTATATTTTTGTCCCTCACATTCATCACTTTCATCACCTTCATCGCTTTCACTTGGTACATATTCATCAGAATCAGAATTTATATTATTCTCACTATCAGAATCTCCGTTTTCTGTATTATCATCATCTTTATATTTTCTGAGAGACCTTCTAATCATATATTATAACAAATATATATATACTTTATATATTTATATGTTTTTTTACCAATATTTTTTATTAGCATCTTTTCTAGTGCGATAATATGAATTTAATATATAATTATAAATATTACCTGTAATAAGTATAAAACCAATTATCATTATTACTAAAATTTTTGTTGGGAATATATTAACAAGTAATAATAATAATATAAGTATTGATGAAAATATTATTATAAAATTAATAAATGCAGATTGCCCTATTATTTCATGTTTATATAAATTATTTACATTTATATTTTTAAGTTTTTTACTATCATATTGTTTTTGATAATTTAATAAGTTTTTCTTTTCATTAGTTAGACTTTTATGAACTTTATTTGATAAATTATTTGCCTTTTCTAACTCAATTGATTCTATTATTTTATTTATATCTATAAATTTATTATTAATATATCTTAATATATCATTTCTAACCGTGAATATATATATTTTTTTCTTATTTTTTATTTTAAGTTTTTCTTCTGTTGATACACTATTTAATTCTTCAGTTGTTTTACACACTTCGTCACATAATTTATCTCTTGCATCTCCCGTAATTGTTTTATAGTTTTTATCTTTTAATAATTTTTCAATTATTGATTCATCATGTTTTAATAATACAACATCTTTTATAGGTCCCGTCTGTACTTTATTATTATGTTTAAAAGTTATATTTGTAATATAATAATAATGAGGGTCATCATCTGTTATTATTACATTTGTTATGTTTTCAATTCTATTATTATAATAAATTCTTAAATTATCTTTTACCAATTTATTAACATACCCATCTATATTTTTGTGCAAATTTTTAAACTTTCTAATTTTTAATTTATATTTATCCTGTTCATCTAATTGTAATCTAATATCAAAGTATTCAGGACTATTAATGTTTGGATTATTAGTTTCTACTGTTGCTGTAGCTAAATTATAATAATCATAAAAAATTTGTTCTTTTTCTTCTTCGTATTTTGTAAATTTTTCAACTATATTTAAATTTACTTTTGTAAAGTGATTATATATTATTAAAATTGTCAAAACTGATAATATTATCAAATATATTAATGTTTTCATATATGAATTTGTACTGGCGATATTTAATATAATTATAACAATTAAAATTAATAATAATATAAAATAATATATATTATATTTATATTTTGATTTTTCATAATGATATTTATATTTATTATATTTATCATTTATATTATCTAATTCTTTTTTCTGTTTTTCAACATTTTCACTATATTTATCTAATAATGATATATCATTATCATATATATCATTAATATGTGAAGAATCTTTTGATAATATATATATATCTTTAATTGTTTTTTCTACACTTGTTTTACATATTTTACTATATCTATCATCAATTATAAATTCTATTATATCTACTATTTTTTCATCACGAGTATTTTCTTTTCTAAAATTAAAATCATGAATACTATATCTATTATTATCTATTTCAATCAAAAAACTTTCTTTTATATTCTTATAATAATCTTTATATTTTAATAAGTTCAATCTCTCTTTAGAATGACATTCTGTATCATCAGCATCACAATTTAATATTAAATTATCATTTTTAGTTTTTCTAAATAACATTAATATGATTGCATTACTGTCATAATCATTTAATTCTATTTTAACATATGGACAACTTGAAGATATTAAATTCGCCTCATTTATTTTATAACCATCAATATATTCATTTATAAAAGAATATCCTAATAATGATTTCATTCTATGAATTGTATTATCGATTTTTTGCAAATTATTATATAATGTTGACTTACATAATGTTTTTTCTTTATCTCTATTATAATTAATTATATTATTGCCTAACAAAAATTTTTCAGATTCTTTATAAAAATTTTGTAATATATTAGCATAACTCATATAGATATATAAACTTAATATATTTTTAATAAAATTTTGTTTTTTTATTTTTAATAAAGAATAAATATATATTTTAATTATTAATTGTATATCATTATCATAATCATTTTCTCCTTTTATTAATTCTTTTATATCTTTATATTCTAAAATTTTTTTTAGGTCAATTGTATTAATTTTATAGTATTCAAAAAGCTGTTCTTTTAAAAGATTTTCTGTTGTTTGAGAATTAATATTATAAATTTCAAAATTGTTATTATTTGATATATAAAATTTAAGTATTTTTTTTTTTTTACCAGCAGATTTTTTTTCACTATAATTATAATATAAGTCCGCTTCCAGTTTTTCTTTTTTGTCATCTTCTTTATCTGATAATAATGATTCTAAATTACTTTTGGTTAATCTTAAAGTATCTTGTTCATTTTTTGTATTTTCACCATCCTTCTCTTTTTGTTCTAAATTATATATATCATTATTTATTTCTATCAATTGAGTGTTTAGTAATTCTATATCATTATCCAATTCAGACAAATCTTCTTTTAAATCATATCTTTCTCTTTTTCTATTTAATAATGCAATTTCTAATATATCTATATTATTTATCAATTCATAATATTTTTTATCATTTCTAATTAATATTATAATATTTTCAATTATATCTAGTATGATTATCATAAGTCGTTGATAATCATATAATTTATCATTTATACCAAATACATCTTCGTCTTTAATTTTTGAATATAATAAAAAACTATCGTAATTAATTTTTAAATCAAAAATTATTTTCAAATATTGATGAAATTTAATATCATATACATCCCTATCATAATTATATTTCATTATTTCTAAATCTTTCCTTACTTTATTTTCATCGTTTATTTTTCCATGAGGTACATTTTTTTTTAAAACATTGTCTTCATATATATTATCTATATAATCATAAAATTCTCGGTGTTCTTTTATATTATAATTGTATAATTTACTTAAATTTTTACCAAATTCGGTTTTATTATTATCAAATTCTGATAACATATTTTCAATATCTGTAAGAGTATATTCGGGAGATTCAACTTCAATTTGTTTTTCTTTTGTTTTTAACATAATTATTACAATTCCAGAACCACCATTTCCTCCTTTTGACGCTAAACCACCGCCACCACCACCTCCTCCTGTAGCTGGTATACCATCGCCACCTTTAGCAATATCATTATCTATATTATCTTGTGATATTTCTACCGCAGATGATCTACCATTGTAATTTATTTCTCTTTCATGTTTAGTAGCATTTGCTATCAATCCAATAAAGTTTTCATTAATATTATCATGAATACCTTCATAATATCCACCACCCCCCCCTCCTCCTTTTCCACCATCTCCTGCTTTTGTATTATATGATCCAGCACCACCTCCTCCTCCCCAGTATACATTATTTTCATTACCAGTCAGTGTAGTTCTTAATTTTTCTTGAACTTTATTTGTTACAAATTCTTCAATTTCTACTATATTACACTCTAGATTATTATAGTATAATTTATTTAAAGAAGGCGTTCCTGAATCACCAATTCCATCATTATTATACAATAATGGACAAAATCTTATTGTTCCAGTATTTATATCTATTTGTTCAATAGATATTCCGTCACCACCTTTACCAAAATGTGTTGTATCTTCATTTGTTGAATTATCACCAATTTCTCCTGCACCACCACCACCTCCTCCTCTTACTTTTACCAATTGACCCTCTTCTTTTATATAAGTATTTCCAACACCTCCTTTATTTCCAAATGTATAATAACTATCAAATGCCGACATTGGATTTTTTAGATTTTTTTTTTTGCTATATTCATATTTTGAAACTTCAACGTCTTCACCATATTGAAATCCACACCCTCCTCCGCCAGAACCACCATCTAAACCACGCCCTTTTTCTCCAAGATGTCTAAATTTTGATTTTGACTTATCTAGTAAACTGTAAGCAGTTTCAGCATAATATGAAGCACCGCCACCACCACCAATTGCAACTATATCATTTATACCACTATTATATCCACTATCACCATGATAATAACTTTTATTACCTTCCTTACCACCTTTACCAACAAGAATATTATAATTTATATTTCCTTTAAAAGATATATTATCAATATATATAACTTCTCCACCAACAATTAATACAGAACCTTCGTATAAATTCTCAGTTTTAAATTTTAAGGTAAATTTATTAATATTGTCTTCTGTCAATTCGTAATTATATAAAAAAGACATTGTTATTATATTTTTATTAGACCCATAATTTTTAATAAAGATATCTTTATTTATACCACTGATATCATTTACAGGATTTATTTCAAAATTTAAATTCCCATCCCCAAATGATATGTCCCTTACATCATTTTCTGTGATTTTATTTGGCATTCTATTAATTATATATAGTATATTTATTTAAATACAACATCTATATCTATAATATGTACCACTATTTGAATTATAACTAGTAATACGAACAATATCGCCTTGTTTTAATCCTAACCATTTTGCTTGTGGATCAAAATGATATATCCATGGTAATTTTAATTTACTAACAACAGAATATTGATCTAATATTTCTTGGATATTGGATTCATCTATTTTTTCATGTAATGGTACATATTCGTGTTTTGTTGGATTAAAACTTAACTGTTTTGCATAAAAATATTGTAAAATACCATTATTCTTTTGTAAAATTTTATCATATTTTGTTATTTGTTGTAATATTGGTGCTGAAATTATATCATTATTAAATACTAAAATTATATTTTTTTTATTATTATATTTTAATATAAATTTTGTTAAATCTTCTTGATAACTTTTTAATTCATCTAAAATATTTTTTTTTAATTTTTTTGTCATTGCAAAGATAATTGAGGTCTTTGATGTGTGAAATTCTAAAATTCTAGTATCACTGTAAAATTCTTCTCTCTCAATTTCTTTTTCATGTTCTTCAAATTCATCTATATTATCTCCTCTTTGCACTAACATTTCTTTAATATTTTTAATAATGATATCAATATCCATTATACAAAATTATCTTTAATACTAATTAAATATAATATTTAAATCATTTTTTAAATTATATAAAAAAATAGTTTATTGTTATAATTAAAATGACAGATAGTGAAACCTTTGCATTTCAAGCAGAAATTAATCAACTTTTATCTCTTATTATTAATACTTTTTACTCAAATAAAGATATATTTTTAAGAGAACTTATATCTAATTCATCAGACGCTCTAGATAAAATTAGATATCAATCTTTAAAAGATTCTTCAGTTTTAAAAGAACAAGAAGAATTATTTATTCATATTATTTTCGACAAAGATAACAAAAAACTTTCTATTATTGATTCTGGCGTTGGTATGACAAAAATAGATTTAATTAATAATTTGGGTACAATTGCACAATCAGGAACTAAAAATTTTATGGAAGCATTATCCGCAGGAGCAGATATTAGTATGATTGGTCAATTTGGCGTTGGATTTTATTCTTCTTATCTTATTGCTGATAGAGTTATTGTTACTTCAAAAAATAATGATGATGAACAATATATTTGGGATTCTTCCGCAGGTGGAACTTTTACAATTAAAAAAGATATTCCAGACAATAATTTAAAAAGAGGAACCAAAATAGATTTATATCTTAAAGAAGATCATCTTGAATATTTGGAAACAAATAGAATTAAAGACTTAATTAAAAAACATAGCGCTTTTATCAATTACCCTATTTCTATTCAAGTTGATAAAACTATCGAAGAAGAAGTTGATGATATCGAAGAATCAAATGTTGATACCAAAGAGTCTAAAGAAGATACTAATGAATCAAAAACAGATGAACCTATTATTGAAGATGTTGAAGATAAAGAAACTGATAAAGTTGAAACAAAAAAGAAAACAATTACAAGAACAGAAAAAGAATGGCAATTATGTAATGTTCAAAAACCTATATGGACTAGAAATCAAACAGATATTACTAATGAAGAATATAGTTCATTTTATAAAAGTATTTCAAATGATTGGGAAGATGAACTTGCTTTAAAGCATTTTTCAGGTGAAGGACAAATTGAATTTAAATCATTATTATTTATACCTAAAAGAGCACCACAAGACGCTTTTACTAATAATAAAAAAATTAATAATATTAAATTATATGTTCGTAGAGTATTTATTACAGACGATAATACAGATTTATGCCCCGAATGGTTAAATTTTGTAAAAGGTATTGTAGATTCAGAAGATTTACCTTTAAATATTTCTAGAGAAATTTTACAACAAAATAAAATTTTAAAAGTTATCAAAAAAAATATTGTTAAAAAAATATTAGAATTATTTCGCGAAATTGCCGAAGATAATGAAAAATATTTAGAATTTTATGATCAATATTCTAAAAATATTAAATTGGGTATTCACGAAGATGAAAATAATAGAACAAAAATATCTAAATTATTAAGATTTTCTACATCAAAATCAAACAATGAACTAATATCATTTGACCAATATATTTCTAATATGCAAAATCAACAAAATGATATATATTATATTATTGGCGAATCTAAAGAATTTGTTGAAAAAGCACCATTTTTAGAAAAATTAATCAAAAAAGATATTGAAGTAATGTATATGACCGATTCTATTGACGAATATATGATGCAACAACTTAAAGAATATGATGGTAAAAAATTTGTTAATATTTCAAAATCTAATCTAAAATTAGAAGAAGAAACTGTGGAAAAACACGAAGAATTTTGCAAATCTATTAAATTGTTACTTGGTAATAGAATTGAAAATGTTGTTATTTCTAATAGACTTGTTTCATCACCATGTTGTTTAGTAACATCTGAATATGGTTGGTCTGCAAATATGGAAAGAATAATGAAAGCACAAGCACTTAATAATACATCAATGAACTCATATATGATGTCTAAGAAAACTCTTGAATTAAATTCAGACCACGTAATTGTTAAAAACTTAATTAATAAATTTAATTCTGATAAAAATGATATTACATTAAATAATTTAATTTATCTTATGTATGATACATCATTACTCGCATCTGGTTTTACAATTGAAAATCCTAAATTATTTACGGATAGAATGTACAATATGGTTAAATTGGGTTTATCAATTGATGAAAATGATGAAAATCAAGACCATTGTGTAGAAAATGTTGATTTAGATAAACAATGTATATTATGTACTGATTCTACTGATAGTTTAGAAACTAAAATGGAAGAGGTCGATTAATATAATAATCTTTCTCTATTGATATGTTTATAATAACTATTACATGTCAAATATGTAAATAATGTTCCATTTAGATACATTAATATATTTACATATAATGTTATCCATAAAGAATCTGATATATAACCATTATTATATGCTATCATATTATATGCAGAACCCATTATACATAATGGTAATCTTATAAATATATATAAAAATACATTTAATCTTTTTTGTGTTATTTTATTAATAATATTATGTTTAACTAAAGTTAATGAACCATATTCTATCATACCTGGTATTCCTCCACCAGATATCATTTGAAAATATAATTGATTTGAATTTATAAATAACATACCTGGTATTATACCAAAAAATGCAAATATTATGTGATGAAAATAATCCCAAAAATTTAAATTTTTGAAAAATATAATATGATAAATATGCAAACTTAAATGATAATTCATTAAATTCATTGACAAATTATTAGTATCATCATACATTATATAATTATTACTAGGATCTATAATTAGATTTATTATTTTATCATATAAATGATAGAAAGTATAAAAATTAATTACAAAATGTATTTTATACCACCGCCCTTCACTTGTTGAAATATATTGTATCAAATTATCAAGTATATATATACTTAATGTATTTGTACATAAATAAAATAAATTATCTATTAAATTTATATTGAATGAATCATCGTTATTTGTATTCATTTCTTATTATTACATATATATTATTATTTATATAAATTTCCATACCATGAATTTCCACCATTTGTATGCAAAATACATGACTTTGTATTAGTAATTTTATTATATAAATAATTATAGTTGGTCATATCATAATCTTCTCTTTTTGTACCCGCACATAGACTCCATATTTTCTGTTTGTTATCTAATGCAATATCATTCAAATTATTAAGATAATATTTAGTTAAACATCTCTGGTCATCAACCTTTTTATTATATTTATTAGTATGATATGTTAAACAATTATAATTTGTTTTTCTAAATTCATTTAACATCTCTTTTATTTTCCAAGCATATCCCATATAAGTACCCGCATTTACATATTTGAATATATTATCTTGATTTGGATATTTATCCCATATATTACCATCTGGCCAACAATATTTTTCAGCAGAAAATACAAGTGGTTTATCAAATTCTAAAAATTTTTTTTTTATATTATCCGCATTATCAAATATTATTACATCATAAGCATCAAGAGACATTACTATTTTATTATCATCCACCTTTTCTATAAATTCATGAAAGTTCTCTAATTTATTTGAAAAATCTATCCATTTAACACCTATTCCATTTATATGTATATTTATATTGTTTACAGTTGCACTTTTTACTAGAGTTTTGAATTTTTCATATTCACTACCATAACTATAAAATATAATATCATTGTTATCTGGTATTGGTTTAAATGTTTCAATAGTCCTTTTATAAAAAATGTAAATTGTTATAATTATAAATATAAAAATTAAAAAATTAATTATATAAAAACTATAATTTTTTATACTTATTTTTTTATTTTTCATAATATCTATTATATTATTTACATAAATAAAATATTAATATATAATAAATGGATAACATTAGTTATAATAAAGAAAATTGTGATAAAACATATTGGAATAATTTTTATAATAATAATAATAATAATAATAATAAATTAATTAAACCATCCGATTTTTGCATTTTTGTTATTAATTATTTTAAAAAATTTAAAATAAAAACGATTGTCGATTGTGGTTGTGGTAATGGACGTGATAGTTATGAATTTAATAAAATATATAAAGTAGATGGTATAGATAATAATGGATTTAAACCGAAAAATGATATTTCATGTAACTTTTATAATCAAGATTTTGTAAATTATAATAAAGAAAATTATGATTTAATATATTCTCGCTTTACATTTCATAGTATAACAAATGAAGAACATTTTACATTTTTAAATAGTATTAAAGTTAATTCATATATTGCTATCGAAACCAGAAGTGATAAAAATAAAGATGAACATAAATTTCATGGTAATGAACATTATAGAAATTATACAAATATTGATTATCTAAAAAATTTACTTGAAAATAAATTTGATATATTATATATTGATGAAAAAAAAGATTTTGCAATTTTTGAAAACGAAAATCCTATTTGTATAAGAGTAATTGCTAAAAAAATATTAAATTAAATTTATAAAGGTTATATAGAATATAATGATGAAAAAAAAATTAAATTTTAAATTAAAAAATATAATTATATTATTAATAATTCTTACAATAGTTATTATATCTTATAATAGATATTTATTTATAAATACTTTTGAAAAATTTTCACAGTTATTTTATCCTAAATCAGAAGATACTTTATTATGTTATCAAACATTATATGATATTACTAAATTATTCGAAAAACATGATATAGAATATTATGTTATATTTGGTACTTTACTTGGAGCAGTTAGAAATAAAGGTATTATACCGTGGGATGATGATGTTGATATTTGTATTACCAAAAATAATGAAAAAAAACTATTTGATAACAGTTTTAAAGACTCTCTTGAAAAAAAAGGATATAATATCAAAAAAGTTGAATGGGGTAATGGATTTTATAAAATATATAGTGTTAGTGGTACTTTAAGAAAAAATATGGAAGTTAAATTTCCATTTTTAGATATCTTTATTACAGAAAATACCAATGATAAAGTAAGTGTTGAAATTGCTAATAAAACTATGCAACATTTACAAAAATGTTATTTCTTAAATGACGAAATATATCCACTCAAAAAATATAAATTCGGTAAATTTGAAGTTAACGGTCCTAATAATCCACATCTTTTTTTAAATAGATGTTATGGCGACGATTGGAATGAAGTAAAATATCAAGAATATAACCACAAAGAAGAAAAAAGAGTAGAAAAAATTAAAACAAAATTAACCGAAGAAGATAGAAAACCAGCGATGCCTATAGAACCTATTAAATTATGATTCATCAATATTATTTATTATTCAACAAATAAAAAATTTTTTACAAATTTATATCTTCCATATGAATTTAGTTTTAACATTCTAAATTTTATATAATTTAATTGAACATTATTAAATTTTAAAATATGATATTTATTTAATTTCTCTTCATAATTTAGTTTATTTTCATAATTAAAAATTATATACGATGTTATATTATTTATTGATGTATATCCTGACTTAATAAAATTCATTATAAAAACATAACTTCTTATATCATCCAATAATTCATTACATTGTTTATATATTATTTTTGAGTATATTTTGTCAATTATACAATCAGGTAATTTATCCCAAATCATTTACTATAATTTACTTATAAAGGTTTAAATAATTTTTTAATAATCATCATAATCATCATAATAATTATCATAATAATCTGTTAATTCATCATAATATTTATTGTCTTCTTCTTCTATATTTTTATAATATTCTTCTAATAATTCATTATTTAAACCTCCTAGATAAAAGAATGTATCATTTGAATATTCATCAAATACATAAGAAAACATTTTAAAATTTAATTATCATTTTAATAATCATTTTTTTAAATTTGTATGCAAATATCAAAAAAATTGAAAAAAATGATTCTATTTATTCAAATATTCTTCATATAAGAAGGGGATTCATAATTATTCATGCTTTGGAAGACATTGATACCGGAATTTAAGAATTAATTTACAAGAACTCTGTTAGTGAAAACACAACAGTATAAGACATAAGTATCAAATACTTTCCCTGCATTCGAAGCAAAACGGATAAATAGTGCATATTATTTAGAAGACAATCTGTCAAGAATCTAAATCACTCACGGAAACAATATGTTTCTTGAGATTAAGAGGAATCGCTGATAATATGTATTACCTTAGTAACGGGTTATGAATTTTTTTCATTGTTTGTTTTCCATATTTTAAGAGCTTGCCTAATTGATAATGCTTTTGAAATTTCTGGATTATTATTTTGAATTTTTATAGAAATTTCACGAATAAACTTTTCAAATTTTTTTTATTTTTTAATTCTTCTATTTCTACGAAAATATAACTACTATTATTGATTGTCATTTCAATTTATATGTTAATATATAAATTACATAATATCATTTTTTTATATTAAACTTATTATTTTAATAAATCATTTTTCAATTTCATTGTTGCTCCAATTTGTCTAATTAGAATATCTAAATTAACTGTCTCTAAACTCTTATTAAACTTTTCACATTCCATATTATCAAGCGTATCTTTTACTACTTTATTTTGTAAATATCTTCTTTGAAATCTTGAAAAACTATTATTAAATCTTTTATAGGAATCTTTATATTCAAAGATACATTCATAATATTGAATAATCAATACACCAATATAATTATTTTTATCACAATATTTATCGTAATATGTTTTAATGTCATTTGTATACATATCAATATCACAATAATCACATTTTAATAAATTACACAACAACTTGTTTTTCGTCTCATATAAATCATTAATACTCTTAATATTTTTATATTTTTCTTTTAAATATTGTATTTCATTATCTAAACATTCAATACTATTAAAATTATCAATAAATAATTGAATATAATCATTAATTGATATATATTCACATTCGCTTCCAAAATGACCAGTACTTCCACATTTGTAACATTCATTGTTTGAAGTTCTCAATTCATTTTTTAGAAATTTAATAGTATCGTTATTTAATACTTCTTGGTTGTATGAACCACCTCTTACATGGTCTATTCCATAAATAGACATATATTCCTTTACATATCTATCTTCATCAAATGGAGAACTATTATTAATTTGTTTAATCACAGATAACGGTTTATATTTTTTAGTCCAAAAAGAACCATTGCCTTCTATGTGTTCTTGATATCTATCATTTACAGGTCTATTTGTTTTTCCAATATAATACTTACTATCATTTAGTTTTAATATGTAAATGGTTGTTGTCATTATTATGTAAGTAATAAAATTAGTATTTAATCATTTTTTTTAAAAAATGACATTATAATTTTATGATATTGTATATTAGTATGGATACTGAAAATAAAATATTAAATCCAAAAACAGGCAGATATGTATCTAAAACTGGAAAAATTGGAAAAGAATTATTAAAAGAAAAAAAAGAAACTATTGAAAATAAAAAATACAAAATAATACAAACATACAATATTATCTAACCTATCTAAACTATCTAAACTATCTAAACTATCTAAACTATCTAAACTAT
>CERK01000146.1_pt1 | contig 57508 bp, 52 predicted proteins | sample 530771 | NCBI WGS metagenome assembly CERK01 (sample SAMEA2620950, study PRJEB7988) | marine metagenome | biome: marine biome (ENVO:00000447); feature: deep chlorophyll maximum layer (ENVO:xxxxxxxx); material: "saline water (ENVO:00002010), including plankton (ENVO:xxxxxxxx)" | depth 30 m
ATTTTGTCTCATCATATTAGGATTTTGTTGCATCATATTAGGATTTTGTCTCATGATATTAGGATTTTCTTGATTAGTTTTATTTTTAATATTTAAAAATAATTCTTTTATATTTTTATCATTTAGTTCTTCGTTGTTATTTTGTTCTTTATTAATTTTAATATTATTTAATGAAGTTGACATATTATTTTGTGTATTATTACTAGCCATTTATATATAAATAGTTAATATAAATGATATAAATTATTTAACGCAATTCTTTTATTTTTTTAATTTAGCAACACATCTTCCAGAATCGGGATTACATACTTTGCCTTTTTCTTTGCATTCTTTTGTTTTTTTATCAGTGCATTTATCTTCTTTTATATCTTTCTTTACATCATCTTTAATTTCTTCTTTTATATCTTTCTTTACATCATCTTTTATGTCTTCTTCTATATCATCCTTTACATCATCTTTTATGTCTTCTTTTACTTTAATTTGTTTATCAAATTTTTCTTTAACATTTTGTTTTAATTTACCAACACATCTTCCAGAATCGGGATTACATACCTTGCCTTTTTCTTTGCATTCTTTTGTTTTTTTATCAGTACATTTATCTTGTTTTTCTTCATTGCGAATATCATTTAATTCTTTTTTCTCATCATAATTTTGAACTTCTTCTTCTTCAATTTCAAAATCCGTATCATTCTTTTTAATATTTTCATTAATATAATTTTTTATTTTTAATTTATCACTATTATCTTCTTTTTTAGTACTAAATTTTTTAAAATTTTTATTTACTTCTATATTGTAAGTATATATTTCCTCTATAATATCATAATTAAAATTTGTAAATTTTGCCAATTTTTTTATATTAATAATATCATAATTTATTAATAGTTCATCATATATTTCTTTTCGCTGAATATAATAATCATTATATAATTCATCTTGAATAATACGAGGATTATTATAAATAGTATCGTAATACATTTTTTTATCAATTATATCAATATCAATATCATCTTTAATTTTATAATAATCTTCTATCATATTTTTAAAATCATTTATATTTTTTTTTATTTCAATTTCTTTATCTTCATTTATAATATCATATAGTTTAGAACTTATATTATTCAACATTAATCTAATAAATATTTAATATTTTAATTATGTTTCGATTATTTTATTTACTTTTTTTTCTTTTGAATCAGGATTTTCTTTATCTGTTTTTTGTCTTTCAGAACCATCAAACATTACTTTATAAAATTCCGTTAATTTTTCTTCGTCATTCATTTGATCTTCATATATACTTCTTGGTACGTATTTTATAATTGTTTCCTGTTCAGGACAGATTGTCATGTTTTTATAATATGCATGTATAACTAATATAATACCAATAAATAGAAAAAATATTGCAATTGCTTTCATTATTAATATAATAATAGAAAAAATAAATTGAATTTATTCTTTTAAATCTTGTTTTTGTGTCCAAGGATCTTTTTCTGTAAAAACCGTATCAAGTTCAGACATTTTATTTTCAACTTCTGTGATATTTTCATCATCTTCATTAACTTCTTCTAATTTAGAAGAATTTATACTATCTAATTTTCTTTTTTCAAAAATGTCATCCTTAGATTCTTGATTTTTCTTATATTCTTTCATCAATGTATTTAATTGTGTTTCTGAATATTCTTGATTACTTAAATCATCAGGATTTGGTGACCATGGACACCAACAACCAACTTGTCCAATAAAAATATTAAAATTTTTATCTTGTTTTTTTAAAAACTCACTTCTCATTCTAGCTTCCTCAACTGTATCAAAAACCCCTCTTACTTTAATACCTCTCATACTTGTTTGAAAATTATTTTCCTTATGATAAAGTCTTTCTACATCTGATTCATTTACTGATTTAGAAAATTTATATTGAGAATCAAGATCTTCAACATCAAACAAATAATTATGTTCCTTTCTAACATTATCAATTAAATCTGTATTATCAGGATTTACATTTTTTAATCCATTAAATAATGTATCCATATCTTTAGAAAATTTATCTAAAAATGCTTTTACATAATACGATTCTTTATTTTTAATTACATCTTCTGGACTAATAAATGATAATAGACAAAAATTTTGATTTTTTATTTGTTTATCTTCATCTAAATAGTCATGTTCTTTAGTACTAACTAATCCCTCCATCTATAATTATTGATAATTAAAATAATCTTATATAGTTTTAGAAAATGAATATAGATTATGAAGAATTTGTTTTAAGACTGGTAAAAAATATAATTTTAGTTATTATTATAACATTAATAATTTATTTAACACCCGATGATATTGAAAAAATTAAAAAAAGTATATTTATTGCATTGATAATCGTATTTATTACTATAGTATTTGATAATCTAGTACCAATTTTGCCTCAAAATATAAAAAAATATATTAATAGAACATAATAATGTATTTAGGTATATTTATTATAAACTTTATTTTATATATATTAGAAATAACTTATAAAACTATTGAAAAATTTAATGATTATGAAAATAGTTTATATCACACAATAGTAACATCAGCAACAGCAAATGAAAAAAATAACAAAGATATTTTAGTTCCGGATACAAATACTATTAAAATATTTAAAAGTAGTTTTTTATAAATTAGATGGTTCTATTTCGATATTTTCCAAATAAATATTTTTTTCGTATTTAGAATAATTATGTATTATAGTAATCATCTTTCTTACTCTCATTTTAAATAACATTATACTTTTATCTACTCTATTATGTAAATTAAATCCAATAGTATATTTTGATATAATTGGAACATTTAATTTTACCGAATTTAATAACTCTAATATATATTTTTTTGTTTCAATAAATGAAGATATGTATTGAGTTGGATGATATATATTATTTAATATATATATATATATTTTCATTAATTTATCAATATTTAGTATAATATCAATATATAATGTTTTATTAAATTTATTTATAAAATTTATATCAAGAATGATTTGTGTTAATATATCATCTTTTAATAAATATTTAAATTCTTTTGGAATTTTATTAATATTTCCATTTAATGAATTGAAATAACTAATATTAACTAAATTATTATTAATTTTGTCTTTAATTTTTTTCTCTTCATACTGATTCTTTTCTAAATCATTATTAATCTTTAAATAAAATAAATATCCAATTATAAATATAATTATAATAGATATTAAAACATTTGTTTCATAATTTGCAATTATATAAAATATTAATGCTAAAATAAATATATATATGTATAAATAACCATATTTATCATTCATCTTTATTAAATTAAATTATATTTTTATAGTGAAATATCATCAATAAAATAAATAATAAAAGATATAAATATAAAAACTATTCCAGTATATAAAATTCTATTATTGCTAAAAAAAATATCAAATAAAATTTTTCTATATTCATGACTTGAATATCCCTTATGATTGATACTCAAAAAACTACTAAAATCATTTATAATATCTATCATATATTCTATTGTATTTTGATATAATTCAAATATAGTTAGTTGACTGATACTATTATTTGTTTTATTTTCTAACTTTATAGATTTTTTTAATATATTAAATTTATTTTCTATTGTTTTTTCAATATACATATCAATATCTTTAAGTTTACTATCAATAGTAATACTATCTGAATTATTTTCAGTCATCCTTAAAAAATAGTAAGAATTTAAATTATATTCATTAAATCAACATCTGTAATAAACATTCTTCGACAACAATATCTAGTTACTCCTAATGAATCAAGTATCTCTTTTGTATATGTTTTATAGAAATGATTATTATCAACATTATTATCTATTTTATTTTCTTTAATTATTTTTTCTTTTTCATTATTATAATAATCCACTTGATTTGCCGTTACTCTACCACATGTGAAACATCTAATAGGTTGTATCATTATTAATATATCTAATATTATTAAAAGATAATCATTTTTTATATAAAATTTATATCTTTATAAATAAATAGAGTAATGAGTGCTTTTTTAAAAAATAAAATAACCGATTTAGAAACTAGAATAAATAATATGGTAGTTCCTACTAATTCCGAAAGTAATGATGAATTAAAAAATAATTTTACTGAATTAAAAACATCATTACGAACAAATACAGAAAAAATAGAATCGTTTGAAAAAGATTTTTCAACTTTTAAAAATCTAACTAATGATAATACTAAAAATACTAGTTCTAATTTACAAACATTATCAAATAATTTAAATATTATAAATAAAAATATCGAAGATATGAGTTATAAAAAAACAATTGAAACAGTAAATAAAGTTGTTACCGATTTAAAAACTTCTACTGATAATACAGCAAAAAAATTAGAAACTTTAGAGAAAAATGTTAAAACATTAACTGATAGTAATTCTGCTCTTAATAAAAAATTACAAACTTTAGAACAAAAAATAGCTTCTGGAAAACAAGTTTAAGAATATTTTGATTTTAAGTTTTTACATTCTTCAAAAAAATCTTGATCTAATTTATAAATATTAATTACATTATTTAATATTTCATTTGATTTTGAACAATAATTATTATTTTTTTTCATATTAATAATAGATCTATTCAAATATTTTTTTGCATTATTTATATCATTTGACTTATAATATACTAATCCATATATATGATCGATTTCTGGGTTTTCTAAATTTTCTAATGATTTATAAATTTCACTTGCATTTTTAATAATATTATCGTCTATTATATTAAAATTGACTAATTTTGCCAATTCAATATATTGTGAATTTTGTGATAAAAAATTTTTATTTTTTAAGGATGAACCAAAAATTCCAACCTTACTACCTTCTAAAAAAATACATTTATTTAATATTTTACTATCAATATTATCTTTATTATTCTTCAAAAATTTTGTTAATGATACTTTATAATCATATTTAAATATATCTGTATTTTCAAATAATTTATCAGCAGTTTTTTTATTAATAAAATATGAAGACTTACTTATTAATATTTTATCATATTCCTTAAAAGATATTAACTCAATATTTTTATTTTCATTATATATAAAATCGCTTGTTATCAATATATCCAAATTTTCTAAAATATTAATATTTTTGATTAATAATTCAATATTATCTATATAATCTTTACTAATAATAACATCATCCTCCAATATTAAATTATATTCATTATCTTTTACTTTAAGTAGTGCATTTCTTTGTTTTTCTATATTTGAAATTTGATTTGGATTTAATGGAATTATATTACTATTATATTCGCAATTTTCTATTTTATCATAATTTACTCTTTTATTATATTTTTCACTATCACTCAATATATCACTATTATTTGGACTATCAACAATTATAATATTCGCTTTTAAATTATATTTTTCACATAAATTTTTTAAAAAGGTTAATGTACTGTTAATATATTGTGTTCTGTTACTCAATGATTTTGTATATATTACAATAATATTAATTATTTTATTCATTTTATATATTTATTTACTTTTTTTTATATGTATATTAATTTAAAAAAATAATACATTCTAACTTATTAATTTCGCCTTAGTTATATTTGGAAACCACCCCCCTATTGGAAATCGTATACCATGACCTTCTATTTCATATTTATTTCCTTCATCTAATTTATTAAATACTTCTACACTTGTCCAGTGTAATACATATATTGAATTTTTTAATATATATACATTATTATTAGTATCACTTATACTTTGACTTCCTTTTGCATTATTAGAACCATATGTATGTTTCTCGTCAACCACTATAACTTTTTTAAATTTGGTTGAATAAACATAAATAAAATTAAGAATAGTTATAAATATTATTATAATAAATAAACTTTTAAAAGAAAAACTTGGTATATTATTAAAATCAAATAAATTATTTTTTTTCATCTATTAAATACATATAAAAATATTTATATAATTATATAATGAATATGTCATATATATTATCTGAATTATATTACGATTGGTTTAATAATGAAAACTACTGGTTTGATAAAAATTTAAATAATGATATCTATTTAACAAGAAAATATTATAAGTATATCAATAAAATTTATCTTGAAAATAATTTAAAACAAGAATTAATTGGTGCTATAATTTTATTAGACCAAATTCCAAGACATTATAAAAGATTATATGATAATAAATTAAAAGTAAATTATTATTCTGCAAAAGCAACATTATATTCTGAATTAGTAATCAAATTATACGAAAAAGTATTAAATATAGATGAATTATGTTTTATTTATTTACCATATAGACATATATATGATACTGATAAAATTCAATTTATTATTAATAAATTTATTAATATTTATAAATGTGAATCGAATGATGAATATACAAAAAAAAGAGCTAAAAAATATATTTTAAATACTTTAAATAATTTTTATAAATTTGGTAATAATATTTTTATTAGTAAATCATATCAATCTAGTATTTCAAATATTATTAATTTTGATTTAAATATTCTTGAAAATAAATCTATTAATATTAATCATAATGATAATATGTTAATATATAATAATATTTATAATGAAATTTATAATAGTTATGTTAAATTAAAAAATAATTCAACAATTATAGTATCTATATCAGGTGGTGTTGATAGCAATATAGCATTATATATTATAAATAAAATTAATAATAGAAATAAAAATAAAAATATTAAAATTATTCCTATTCATATTAATTATAATAATAGAGATATATCAAATGATGAATTGAATTTTGTTAATTATTATTGTTATCTAAATAATAATAAACTTATTTATAGAACAATTTTTGAAATTAATAGAGATCAATGTTCAAATAGTAATACAATTAGAAATATTTATGAAGACATTACTAAAAAAATTAGATTTGATATGTACGAGTATGGACTGAGATATAGTGAAAATGTATATATATTACTTGGTCATAATAAAGATGATTGTTTTGAAAATATAATTACAAATATATCATCAAGAAAACATTATGATAATCTTACTGGTATGAAAAAATGTACAAATATAGATAAATTAATATTATGGAGACCTATGATTGATATTTATAAAAAAAATATTATTGATTTTGCATATAAATTTAATATTCCTTTCTTAAAAGATAGCACACCTCAATGGTCAATGAGAGGTAAAATAAGAGACAATGTTAAAAAAGAATTAATAAATTTAAAATATAATGATGATATTATAGAAACTTTTTTTGAATTAAAAGATTATTTATCTGAATCAAATGAAATAATTCATAATATAGTTTTAAATAATTTAATAAACAAACTTAATTATTCATATAACAATATATCTACAAATATTAGTGTAATATATAATGAAAATGAAATAAATTGTTTTAATTATTTTAATATATGTTTTTTATTTTTTAAAAAAATCAATATAAAAATTTCTAATAAAACAATTAAAGAATTTATGTGGTTTATTAAAAAAAATAAAAACACTAAAATTTTCATTAACAAGAATGTTTATATTGACAAAAATTTTAGTGTTTTTAATCAATATTTTTTAGATATTTATATTACTGATTAAAATAATCGAATATGACATTATTATTTGAAATATTATTCTTACAATAATTTAAATGTTCACATACATCGAATAAATTATCTATTTTATTAATTTTGTTAATATTTAAATTTAGAAAAACATTTTCATGGTATTTTTCAAGTAAATTATTGAATCTTATTTTGTAATTATTATTTTTTTCTATTTTTTTAAATTGTTTTTTAATTAAACTATCATCGATATTTGAAATAATATTACTAATATCATTACATTTTTTAATATCAATATAATGTTTTAATTTATTATAATTTTCAATCTCACTTTTATTTATATTAGTTTTTTCTTTTTTCTGAATATCAATCTTATAATACTCATTATTATAACATATTATTACATATTTATCATTTTCTTCTAAATTTATAATAGGACCTCCAAAGTATTTTTTGTAATAATCATTTAATACAATATTAAATAAATTAAATAATTCAGTTTCTTTATTATCAAGTGTTTTATATAATTTAGTTATAAATGATTGATATAAAATATTTATTTTTGTTAATTTATATGATATTAATTCACTTTTAATTTCTAATGCTGCTGTTGTCGGTGTTGAATAATTTTTATCTGTAATTCCCGTAATTAATAATTTATCTCCTTTATCATATTCATGTCCAATTGCTGATATAATTGGTTTAGAAGAATTTTTTATTTTTTTAAATAATTCAATATTATCAAATGAATTTGATATTTCATTAGTTGCACCACCACCTCTTATAATTATAATAATATCATTTGATTGCAAACTATCAATTGCTATTATTGTTTCATTTGATGTATTTTCTCCTTCAAGTGATATTTCTATTAAATTAATTTCAATATTTAAATTAAATTGTTTTACAAAATCATTATATCCTTGCGTTTCTTTTTTTGATATTATTCCAATTCTTTTTACTTTATTCCAGTCAATTATTTTTTTATCAATATGTAAATTATACTTAATAATTTCATCTTTCAATAATTTTAATCTCGAATTTTCATTTTCTAATATCAAATTACTTACATTTAATATATATTTATGTCCGTAATAATACTCACAATTCAAATAACCTTCAATTTTGCATAATTTATTTTCATTTTTAATTATTTCATCTGTAGAAATTTTACTTTTACTTGTCCATAATTTACAATCAAATGATATATTATTATTTGTTATTTTAAAACTCATGCCACTTTTTTTCCAAATTTTACATTCTTTTATATCTCCTATTACTGTTAATTTATCAAATTCATTACAAATTAATTTATTTTTTGATAATAAAATACCATTTAAAACTTCTGGAGTATAAATAATATTTTCTTCAAAATAATTATCACTTGAATCACTTAAATCGCTAGAATCATTAATAAAATTCATAATTAAAAATATTAATATAATGATATTCATTTTTTAATTTTCTTTGACATTTATATAATTTCATACTTATATCTCCAAAATTATAATATACTTCTATCTAATTTATTATAATTCTTTGATCTATAATAAAAAAATTTTTTAATTTTTATATATATATATGGTATTATTGCTGATGTAATAATTATTACTTCAATCATTTAATTTTTTTTGTTACTTTTTTCTTAGGTTTTTTTTCTTCTTGAATATCTTCTTTTTTATTTTCTTCTTCTTGAATATCTTCTTCTTTAGTTTCTTCTTCTTTAGTTTCTTCTTTTTTAGTTTCTTCTTTACTTTCTTCTTCTTTACTTTCTTCTTCTTTACTTTCATTATCTTCTTTTTGCTTTCTCCAAAGTTCTCCTATTTTTTTCATTAAATCTTGTCTTGTTAACTCTGGAAATTCTTCCTTCATTTTTTTCATATTTTCGGATACGAAATTATTATACTTTGTAGGAGGTCTTTTTTCCTTTTTAACATTTTTTTTACTATAAACTTCTTTATAAACTGTATTCAAAATAAGACATAATTCATTTTTAGTATATTCTTTGTTAATATCAACTGCTTCATTGAATTTTTCAAGTACTTCCTTTGTATTAGTCATTATTACAATAGTAATAATAAACTATAAAAATATAATCATTTTTTTTTATAATTCTATTTAATTTATATTTAATTAATAGAAGAAGTTGCACTATTTATGTCAATAAGTAATACTGATAATCCATATTTTATAATCGTTGCTGGTCCAACTGCATCTGGAAAATCTACCTTAGTAAATAAAATATCACATTATCTAAATAATAAAGAATTAGATGATAAAAATAAAACAAACTTTATTTCTATAGATAATTTAATTGAAAAAAATCCATATTTCAAAAATGAAATAGAAAAATATTTTAAAAAACAATTTAAAAATGATAAAAACAATATATATAATGAATTTTTATATCCATCAAAAAAAACTATTAATTTTTTTAATAAAGTATATTGGGAATCTAGAAAAAATGTAGATTGTGTAACCGGAAAATCATTACATTTTAAAAATAAAACACTCGTTGAACAAAAATATAAACCGTGTAGTCACTTAATTGCAAATGATATTTTACTTACATTAAAAAAAAGAAAAAATATTATATTTGAAACAACGGGTATTACATTTCCATTTTGGATTTTTAAACAATATCCAAATGATTTGATGAATTATAATTTAATAATAGCATGGTCAGTAGTAGATATATGTGACTTATATAATAGAAATAAATTTAGGACTTTGTCTACTATTAAATCATTTATTGAAACATTTGCAGACAATGCACCAAGATTACCAGATATTAGAAAAAAAAATTATAAAAGAAATTTAATAAATATAATAGATACATACAAAGAATTTGTTAAATATCATGGCAATAGATCATTATCTAAATTAAGACTTTTGTTATTTGATAATAGAGGTAAATCATCAAAAAATTTGTACGATAGTTATATTAATAATGATAAAACAGGATATAATGAAATATTAAAATATAATATTCATAATAATTGTCATGAAAAAAATACAACATTTACATTACCACTATCTAGAAAATCGTCACCATCTAGAAAATCGCCACTATCTACTACATCACCACCTAGTAAATTATCAGTATCTAGTAAATCGTCACCATCTAGAAAATCGCCACTATCTACTACATCACTACCTAGTAAATTATCAGTATCTAGTATATCGTCATCATCTAGAAAATCGCCACTATCTAGTAAATCACCACCTAGTAAATTATCAGTATCTAGTAAATCGTCACCATTTAAAAAATCTTCGCCATCATTACATAGTGAATCTTTTTCTATAAATGAAAAAATAATTCCCAAAGTCACAAAATTTACAAACCCTCGACCATCATTACATAATATGACAACGAGAAGTGAAGTAAAAAAACAATTGTCTATGATAAGAAAATAATCATTAATCAGCTTTTTTCATATTTTCAATATTTATTATTCCTTTTGGACAATTAATATTCATACAATTTGGTTTTACACATTCTTTTCTTAATTTACTTTTACAATATTTATTATCACAATTTGGACATAAACAATCATGTTTTTTTAGAAAAAAATTAGGACATTTTTCATTAATACATTTTTGTAATTTGCATTCTTTTTCACCTTTTAATTTAGCTACATTATAGCATTCATCATTTGTACAATTTGGACAATAACATAATGGAATATTTTCATGATTTTTATAATTATTTTCATGAATCCATATGTTACATATCCATTTATCTCCTTTTTTAATAACTGTCCCGGTATGTTGAGATAATTCATGAAAATCAGAATTATTATAATTGATATTCCTAAATAAAATTGCCATACCTTTTTTAGGTTTGATATGTTTATCGATTTTTGTAAAATATGTACTACCTCCTTCTAAATTATCATTCAAATAAATTAAGAAAGTATATACTCTTTGTCCTGATGCACCATTCATATTAATTTTAGCATCAATATCAGTTGAATTACATGCATCATAATGTGGATTATAATATCCGCCTTTTTCATAATTAACAACTTGTATTTTTTCTTGATTAACTACTGGGAATTTAGTAATAAAAGATGCAATATTTTCTAATTTATCAATTGTTTTTCTTAATTCAATTTCTGTTGTTGAATCTTTATCTAACCATGCTGTTTTACTAATTCTTATATTTGGATCAGCTTCTTTTTTTGTAAACCCATCCTTATAAACTATACTTTCTTTTAAATCTTTTTTGGAATTTTTAATTATACAATTACATTCATCATCGGTTAAAACATCATAATATTTTGTAATTTCATAATCTTTTACTTTTATTTTTTCTTTTTTTAAACTATTTATAAATTTATCTACATTTTGTGAATTATACTTTATTTTATTTGTAAATAAATAAATAATTAAAGCAATAAATGCCAATATTAACAAAATTGCGACAATATTTACATAATTAATATTTGTAATATCAATCATTATTTATATTATTAGTAAATAAAATTATATTATATAAAAAAACTTAAAAAAAAAATGAATAATTAATATAAATAGGAAAAATAAAAATGGAATTTTGCGATAATTGTTCGAATATGTTATATATTTGTAATGATGAAGAAAATAACTTACTTAAATATTGTAAACATTGTGCTTTTGTTAAAAAAGAAGTTGAAAGTAAGTGTATTAAAATAACAGAAACAAAATATTCACAAGATGATTTATTATATTATCAAAATATTAATAAATATCTTCGTCATGACCCTACTTTAAGAAGAATTAGAGATGTTAATATTACATGTAAAAATACTGAATGTGAAATTGAAAAAGATAAACAACAAATTTTATACATAAAATATGATACTAAAAATATGAAATATTTCTATGTATGCGACCATTGTGGATATATATGGCGTGAAAATAATTAAGAATTAAATATTAATATTATAGAAGAATGTTTATTATTACAAATGATATATTAAAAGATGATTCGATATTTTCTAATCCAAATATATATGTTGATTATAATGCTGGATATATATATCAGATATTAAAACAAGAAGAATTAGATAAAATAGAAAATACTTATAATTTATTTACAAATAACAAAGATTTGGTTTTAATAACTACAATTTATATTTTTTTAGTTTTTATAGTAATATTATTTCCAATTATTAGAAGATTTTTCAATAATTCATATAATACACTATTATTTACTACACAAATTTGTAAATTTATTTATATACTCAAAATACTAATTTAAAAAAATATGATTTTATATAAATATTATTTAAATAAATAATATTAGAATGTATTTATTTATAGATACTGAAACAAATGGACTACCAAATATGACAAATATAAGATATGGTGATTATCCTTTGTATACAAATATTAATAAATATGATACTGCGAGAGTTATACAATTAAGTTTTATGTTATGTGATGAAAATTTAAATGAAATAGAAATGCATGATTATATCATTAAAAGAGAAAATTTTGAAATAACTAACTATGAATTTCATAATATTACAAATGAAATATCCGATAATGGTAAAAAATTCGATGATGCTTTTGATATATTACTTGATACATTAAAAAAATGCAAATATATTGTTGCGCATAATATTAATTTTGATATTAATGTTATTAGAAGTGAGTTTCATAGACGAAATAAACTAGACTATATTACAGAAATAAATAAATATGAACAAATTTGTACAGTTAAAAAGTTTAAATTTATTGTGAAAGCAAAAAATAGATATAATAAAATTAAAGACCCTAGTTTAAAAGAATTATATCATTTTGCATTTAATAAAGACATTGAACATGCTCATAATTCTAAATATGATGTTATTAATTTACATATGGCAGTAAAACATTATTTTGACAATGATATAATTAAAGAATTAAAATAAAAAATGATATAAATATTAGATATACTTAAAAATAAATAATGTCAACAATGTCAATTATTAATAATAAACTACCTAAAGTTATTTCTCTTACTGATACTTATAATAAAGTAAACGATAAGAAAATATCTAAACCAATTATGACAAAATATGAATTTAATCAAATTATTTCACAAAGAACTACAATGTTAGCACATGGTGCTATTCCTTTAATAGATGTTAGTAATTTTAAAGTTAAAAGTAATATTGAATTAAGAGAAATTGCTTTAAACGAATTACAACAAGGAAAAATCCCTTTTATTATAAAAAGACCATTGCCGAATAATAAATTTGATTTATATAGAGTTAAAGATCTGGATTTAGTTGCTGTTATTCATATGTTTAGATAATTAAATATTGTACAAGATGTAGCATATAAAAATGTTCCCCATAATGTATCTTTAATAGCAATATTTATTGTATAATTTTCATAAATAGATATACTTGTGAAATTATAAATTCCATATATAAAAAAACCTACTAATCCCGAATAATATAATGATTTTAATATATAATTTATTTTTTTTTCTTTTTTATTAATATAATTACTACTAAATGGTATTGCTAAAAAAAATATACTTGTAAATACTAATATATATGCAATAAGTGCATATGTTATATTTACTTTCATGTCTGTTTTTTGAACTAGTTTAGTAACATTTGCATAATTTTTAGCATTTATCAAATAAATCCAAATAAATTCTGCAATAATAATGTAAAAAATAGTTATAATATATTTTATATAATTTTCCATCTATAATAATAAATGAAATTAAAAAATAAAGACATATGTCTTTGTATATTATATCTTTTGATTTGTTTATTAATTGCTCTTATTATCTATTATACTTATAAAATATTCACAACGAAAAAAAAATATATAGAACCTTTTCAAAATAGTATTGAATATTTAACTTCACAAAAGGTTACTGATTTTTTAAATAGAGATTATGATAGTTATGTTAATAATTTATCAAGATTTGATTTAATTGCAAGAAAAGTTGATACTAATAATGAATATATACAAAAAATATCAAATTGTGCAAAAGATTTTACTGAAACTCAAAAAAATATTATTAATAATTGTTGTGAAAAAGCTGATGAATTTTTAAAACAGTATAATGATTTATTAGATGGGAAAGAAATTGCTAAACTTAATTGGAAATTTGCTTTAACAGATAAACAAAATGGATTTGAATATGAAGATGGTCTCCCACATACAAGAAGTGATATTATATTTTTTAGTGATAAAATGATACCTGAAACTGAAACACCTGATTTAGTTAATACTTTAATACATGAAAAAATTCATGTATATCAAAGACAACATGAAACGGATGTTGATGCTATTTTATCTAATATATCAAATTCTGATAAATTAGATAATTCTGATAAATTAGGATTTCATAAAATAGTTTATTTTAATCCTAAAAAAAGAGCAAATCCTGATTTAAATAAAAATACATATAAAAATCCTAAGAATGAAATAATGCAATGTTATTATAACTCAGATAATCCAAATTCTATACAAGATGTAACATGTTTGCATAATAATAGTATTAATGAACATCCATATGAATTTCTAGCATATACTATTGCAAATAAATATAATGACTATTTAATGAAAAAATATATAAATATATAATTTTTAATATTTATATTATGGAACATATAATAAATCAGGCTCCTGAGAATATATCTGATGATAAAATTATGGAAATTTATATTAAAAATAGTAGTAATGTGATAGATACTTTAGTTGAATTATGGGATATTAAAGAAGAAAAAAAAGAAGTTTCTGAAGAACAACAAAAATGGAATGAAATTAGAGAAACTTGTGATTTGTTTGATAATGAAATGTATAACCAAATTAAAGGCAATCGTGATAAACCAGTTGAAAATAAACCCTTAAATAATATTCCTATAACATCTTGTGATGTACCTGAAGCATCTTGTGATGTACCTGAAGCATCTTGTGATGTACCTGAAGAATGTTGTGAGTGTACTTGTACTTATGATAATGATATAAATGAACAAAGTATAAATTAAAAAAGTACATATTTCTTATTTTTAATAAATTATAAAATTAATTTTTATTTTTTAGTTTTTTTCGTGATATGTACTTTTTTAACTTTTAGTTTTTTAAGTTTATCTTTTTCTTTTGTTTTTGCCTTTTCTTTTTTAAGTTTTTCTTTTGCCTTTGCCTTTTCTTTTTTTATTTTTTTTTTTAATTCATCAATTCGTTTATTATTTTTTTCAATATTATTTTTGTTTTTAGTTTTATTTTTTCTTAACTTTTTATTTAATTCTCTAATCTTTTCTATTTTAACTAAATAAATTACTAATTTAGTAGAACCCCCCCGTCTAAAAGGATGAAAACGAGGAGGAGGATGACAATTATAGTTTTTACTACAGTCATATGGTTTATAATTCTTAAATTTATTTTTTAATTGACTCAACAAGTTTATTATGTCTTCTTCCGCGTTCGAAGATTTATCAAGGCAACAACTTATAAATTCATTAACATACGGAGGTAAAGGAAGTCCACTTTGGCGTGTTCTTTTTGAAAAATAGTATGTTAATGTATCGATCAAATTTATTATTATATATTTGCTATCTTCTTTTCCACAACAAATTAAAACTTCTTTATTTGCTATATATACTTTTTTACCCTTTAGTGAATTATCTGGACATGTTAAATGTAAACCACCATATCTATTATTTTGAGTAAATAAACTAAAATGAAAATATTCAACACTGGTATGAGGATTGCTTATTTTTATAATAATTCTGCCTGATTGTTCTGCACTTGCTGTAATTCCTCGAATTCCAGACTCGTTCAAATCAGTACTAATAAATTGAGCTATATTCAAATCTAATGCATCATATACGGTTGCAATAGCATCTTGATTATTATCATCAAACATTAATAAATCTTTATATTGATCTTTATAAGAAGTAACAGAACTTGCATTTCTTCGCATAGGAGGCATTATTAATTTATTATGTTCTAATAAATAAAAACAATATTTTTACAGTTATATAAGAATAATCATATACAAAAATATATAAATGATACAAAATAATGATAAATACCATATTAATATCAAAACAATACAAGCAACTATCTTTAAACAAGTAATAGATGCTTTAAAAGATATATTAATGGATGTAAATTTAGAAATAGATGAAACAGGAGTTAAAATAATAGCAATGGATAATACGCATGTAGTATTAATTCATTTGAAATTAGAAGCTGATAAATTTGAAGAATATTATTGTGAAAAAAAAAGATATATTGGGGTTAATATGTTAAAATTACATATGTTAATTAAAACAATAGGTACAAATGATTTATTAAATTTATATATAGAAAAAGAAGATGAAAATAAATTAGGAATTAAAATAACAAATAATGAAAAAAATGTAGAAACAAATTATAAATTATCAACAATTGATATTGATGTTTTAGATGTTACAATACCTCCAGCAAATTTCAGTACATCAATAACAATGCCGTCATCATATTTACAAAAAATAATAAGAGATATGCATAATATATCTGATTTTATTGAAATAAGAAACATAGAAAAATCTTTAATATTAAAATGTAAAGGTGATTTTTGCTCTCAAGAAACTATATTAGGAAGTGAAAAATCGCAAAATATAACAATAGAAAAAAATGAAAACGATGAAAATACAGATGAAGATCAAGAGATAATACAGGGTATTTTTAGTTTAAAATATTTATTAATTTTTACAAAATGTACAAATTTATGCCCAACCGTAGAAATATATTTGAAAAATTCTTATCCAATCATACTTCGTTATAGTATTGCTTCATTGGGAGAAATCAAACTTTGTTTAGCACAACAGGATGTTGATGTTAATTAGTTTTATTAGTTAAAACTTCGATATTTTTTTTTTTTAAATAATGTTTTATTCTTTTATTTAAAACCTTGTTAATAAATTCATCGAAAATAGTATAAATAAAAGGAATAATAATATCATTTATAACTTCTTCACCAAGAAAAGCACTAGCTGCAAGAAGTAAACCATTATTAAATTGTATTTTATCATATTTATCATTTAATTCAATATAATTATTATTAATAATATCTTCGTCATTATCTAATTCTGGATCGTCACACGGAATAAATTTTCTTGTATAATTTAAAGCAATATAATCATTATTTTCTACATTTGGATATGCTTTAATATAATAAACGGTGCATTGGTCTGCAAGTAATTTTTTAATATAATTTGGTTTATCAATATAACAAACAAATTTATAAATTAATTGTTTATCACTTTCATAAATAAGTGTTTTTTCTACATTTAATTCAATAATGATATCTTTAATTTTAGGTATAATTGTTTTATCAATATATTCATTAAAAGTAATAAATTTTTTTAAGTCATCAATATTAAATTTTTTAGCAATTAAATACTTATTCGTAGTATCATCTAATTTAGATATGGTATCTTTGTCATTAAAATCAAAAATTTTAGAAATAAATTTAGTAGAATTGAAATATTTTTTAATACTGTTTAAATCTGTTTTCACAAGCATTGGTGTAACATTATACATAATTAAATACTAATAATATACTATTAAATAGTAGTGTTTTTTTATATAGATTTAAATTTTAATAATTTTATTTTCTAAATGAACAATATTGCTAGTAGCTTTTATTTTAAAATCTAATTGATAATCAAATGAACAATTATGATATGTATAAAATAAGTGTTTATTACAATAATAATTATTGCATTTACATTTAGAAGTTAGTATATCTAAAGTTTTCAGTTTTTTATTACAAAAATTACAATATATTTTATTATCCATAATAATAAAATATATTAAAAAAATCAATTTTTATATTAATTTATCTAAATTAGTTTTTAAAGAATTATATATATTTAATACATTAATTCCAGTATATTTATAAATAATGTCATATTTTTTAAGCATAATATATATAATTAAAATAATTATGATAAATGTATATATTAATAACATAAAATCATTTAAATTCATTTTAAACTCTATATTAGGATACGAAAATATATTTAAAAAAATGATAATAAAATATTTATAATATAATTTAAAATGAATTTAAATGAATTAATAACAGAAAATACAAATATAATAGAAATATATTTAAAAAATAATAAAATTATTAATAACAAATTAGATATTACTTTAGAAAAAAATAAAATAGATAAAATATTGAATAAATATAAATTTAAACACGAAGTTAGTTATACACTATATAATAAAAAAAATTTATTATTACTCTATGATATGACTAATGATAGTCAAATAGTATTTGAAAAAAATTTAGAGAATTATAAAGAATTTGATAAATATATAATATTTAGTTATGATGAAAAGAAATTACCACCATATTTGTTCGGATGTGATAATAATATAGATAATAATTGTATATATAAAATAAAAGAATATAAAATAAATAACAGAATTTCAATAATAAATAAAATAGAAAATAATAAAGATTCTATATATATTCATTATAAACATGACAAACATGTAGATTTGGAAAAAAATGAAAATATCATTAATGATATAATTAAAAATATTATATAATTAAAAATATTATATAATTAATATTTAAGAAGATGTATTTAAAAGTTTTAATAATAGTTACAATCTTGATTATATTTATGTTATCAATATATTATGTTGAATATAATAAAACTTTTTTTATCAAAAATGATATAGAAGCATTTTTAATTAATTTAGATTATAGAAAAGATAGATTAGAAAGATTTAAAAGAACATATAATTTAAAAAATATAAAATGTTCATTAGTAAAAGCGGTAGATGCAAAAAAAATAGATATTGAAAAATTAAAAAAGAATAATTTAATTGGCGAATACGGATTAGATACATTAAAAAAGGAAAAAAGAACACATCATCATCAATTTAATACAATGGGAGCAATCGGTTGTTATATGAGTCATATAAAAACATGGCAAAAAATACTTAAAAGTCAATGTAAATATGGTTTAATATTTGAAGATGATATAGAATTTAATAATAATATGACAGAGAATATAATATGTAATTATATTTCAAAATTGCCAAATGATTGGGATATATTATTATTAAGTAAAAATAGAGTAACAATGTATAATGTAAAAGATAATTTATATAAAATAAAAAAATTCATATGTCTTCATTCATATATTATAAATAAAAAATCTATTCCAAAGATCATACAAAATATAACACCAATTAATCAACAAATCGATTTCAAATTATCGTGTTTAGCAAATCAAAATATAATAAATGTTTACTTATTTAATGATTTAAATAACGAATTATTTTATAAACAATATGCATCAAATACAAATATACAAACATCAACAATTAGAGGTGCAAGTTGGGATTTAAATTGTAATATTTAATTTAATTATATAAAAAATATATAATTAAAAGTTATATAATGCAAGAAAATAAATATTTAGAAATAATATTTAAAGAAAATTTATTAAAAATAGATTCACATAATTATAAAGAATACAGATATACATTTAGTGAATTTGTAAAATTATTAGATAAATATATATTTAAAACCCCTTCATTTCAATCTGTTTTAAATGATGATAAAATTAATGAAATGATATTTTCTTACAAAAATAATCCAGAATTTTTCAATTTTAAGAACAAAATAGTATTATGTTATATACCATCAAACGAAAATAATATATATATAATGGACGGACAACATAGAATTGAAATGATAAGAGGATTAAATGAGTTAAATTACGATGATTATATCAATATATGTTGTTATATAATAAATGATGAAGAAAAAATAAAATTATTATATGATGAATTGAATAAAGATTCGTATAAAAATATGAATTATGTTTTTTTAGATGATTTTAGTAAAGATTTACATAATAAATTTGTTGATTATTTAAAAATAAATTATAGTTTTTATTTTGAAAAAAGACAAAAAAAGGAAGCATATAAAAAAACAATAACCGAATTTTTAAATGAAATAGAAGAAACAAATTATTTATTAAAATTTGATAGTTTTACAAAAATGAAAGAAGATTTTGAAAATGCAAATTTTACATATAATTATTTAATTAAATACAAAGTTTTGTTTTCAAATAATGATAAAATATTTTATAAAGAAGAGCATAATAGTGTTAATAACGGTATAGTATTTACTTTGAAAAACAATAATTTTATAGATTATTTATTAAATAGAAATACAATTCCTCATCATAAATTTAAAAAAGAGAAAAAAAGAATTACAAAAAAATTAAAAAAAGAGGTTTGGATAAAAGAATATGGTGAGAAAAAGGAAGGCAAATGTCCATATAAAAATTGTAAAAATAATATATATGAGAAAGATTATAGTTGTGGTCATGTAATTTCAGAATATAATGGTGGTGAAACCACTATAAATAATTTACGACCGATGTGTTATGGATGTAATAATAAATTAGGAAAAAGAAACTGGGTATAATAAAAAATGATTTAATTAAGAATTCTTAAAAATAAAATGGAAGAATTTATAAAAGATATAACAAAATTATTTATGATAAATAATTGTTGTTATCATAATAATGAAGATGAAAAAAAAAATATTATAATTAAAGAAAATGATAGTAAATGGAAAAATTATAGAGGATTGATAGGTATTCATAGTAATGAAATAAATAAAATATACAAAGATTTAGAATATAATATGGAATTTAAAAAAGATAATAATCCTAAAACACCACGAAGAGTTCCTGTTTAATCTTTAATAATAACTTTATTATTAAATGTAACACATTTTTTATTTTTTTTACATATTTCATAATTAAATGTAATATCTTCTAATTCACAATCTAAATCATTAACAGTATTTTCATCAATTTCATAATATTGATTATCGATCTTGAATTTATTATCCTTCATTAATTCATATAAATATTCCTCATCAAGTAATACTTCAGAATCTCCTGTACCACAAGGTGCTAATTGACCAAGCATAACATTTGCAGATACACCATTTACATTATCATATTCTGCAAATATACTTGCATTAATCAACATATCAGTTGTTTCTTCAAAACTTGATTTGGCAAGAGGTCCAATATCACCCCTATTAATACCATGTCTATCAATAGACATTAATTGTCCTTTATAAGTCATTGTATCAATTAATAGAGATAAGTGTCTATAATTCATAGCATCTTCACTAGTTACATAAATTAATTCATGATATAATGCTGTACGAGCGGCTTCAATACCTAATGTGTCATAAATTTCTCTAATATCATTTGATATAGTTCTAGTACTATCAGTATTAGGATTTGATAATATTTCAATTAAATTTGTACCATCAGTATCTAATACCCATTCAACAATATTATCAAATTTATTTGTATCATAATTATATTTAGTATATTTCTTTTTATTTAATGATACTTTTTTAATACCTTTATAACCTTTTAATAATACTTGATGTACTATATTATGTTCTAATGCTTTAATTGCAGCCAATTGATCATTTAAATCAATATCTTTGATTACTTGATCAATTATTTTAATTCGGAAAATACATTCCTCAGCATTATCATCGCTATAAATTGCTTCAATTGTTTTTTCATATGTTGTATTAAGTTTAGTATATATATCAATCATTCTCAAACCATGTTGTTTTAATTTTTCTTTATCAAATTTCATTCTAATAATCCATGGAGAAGTTGATGTTAATTGATTAATAAATTCAAATTCTTTATAAACATTTAATAGACCTTTATCTTGTTTAATATTTGTCGAATATTGATTATCGCTTTTATCCCAATATATTTCACTAGAATCTAAAATATCATATAATTTTGTAATTTCAATTGAATTTTTAATATTCATTGCTGATATTTTAGTTTTTCCAATATTAATATCATCATTATCTAAACCTTCTTCATTAATTACAGGATTAGATGTTTTAGCAATATCATTCTTCATATAAATTAATAATGTAGGTGTTTTGGTTTTTTTTGTTGCACTTAAGATTTCTTTTAATCTAGGAACACCACTGGTTGCTTTCACTGCAGCTGCAGTACCAGAAACATGAAATGAATCTAATGTCATTTGTGTACCCATTTCACCAATAGTTTGTGCTGCAACAATACCAACCATTTCACCAGGTTGAGCAATTGCTTCATTAAAATATTGTATAATTTGTGAAACAATATTATCAAATATATCTTTTGTAAAATGATAAGTCATAATTAATTTTTTAGGATTTAAATGATATCTTAATAAAATTCCTAAAAATTTAGTACCTTGTTCACTATTTTTAATATATAATGTATCAATTAATTTTTCAATATTTTCAAGAATATATAGTGGTTTTAAATCACTCTTAATTGATTTAACCTTAATTGATTTTAATTTTTTATCAGCATTATTAATAATTCTATCAAATGGTATGGGATAATTAATAGACTTATTTTTAGTATAATTGAAAATATATTTTATTAAATAATCTCTATCATCAAGAATATTATTATAATGTTCAGTACATTTTGTATATGTATTTGCTAATACTTCTTTATTTGATTTTGTTGTTAAATAAGTAGATAATTTATCATTTTTACGCAAATGAAATATATTTTCAATAATTAATGGATCCATATCTATATAAGAAATAAATTGATTTTCAATTTTACATCCATCCATACCATCTTCTCCATATATAAATTGTATAATAGAACCACTTGCATTTCTAACAGTATTATCATAATAAACTTTAGCATCCTCCATTGCTTTAACTAACCGTCTTTGAATATAACCTGTTTCAGAAGTTTTTACAGCAGTATCAATCAAACCTTCTCTACCACCCATAGCATGAAAGAATACTTCTTGTGGTGTTAATCCAGAAATGAAACTATTTTCAACAAATCCTCTTGCTTCAGGACCATCGTCATATTTTGTGTAATGTGGTAATGTTCTATCAGTAAAACCATATGAAATTCTTTTACCATCAACATTTTGTTGACCAACACAAGCAATAATTTGAGCAATATTTGTTTCTTTACCTTTTGAACCTGATTTAACCATATTAATCATTCTATTAGTCTTTTCATCAATTTGACTTAATCCTATTTTACCAACTTGATTGGTTGTTTCATTTAAAATACCAATTAATTCTCTTTCAATAAAATCTTCATTATTGAAAATACTATTATTTTCAATAAAACCTCTACGAGTATTATCTAATTTAGTATATGCTTTTTCTTTCATTTCTTTAATTTTCATTTTTAAATTCATTTCAGTTTCTTTATCTGTTACTAAATCACTAATTCCAACACTAAAACCAGCAGTTAATAACCATCTACAAATTAATCTTTGTGTATTATCAAGAAACTTTTGAGTTTCAAATGGTCCATAATCATGATAGATAATAGGAATTAAACCTGATGATTTACTATGAAATATACTTTTATCTAATGAATCTGATTCTTCTAAATATTTACTATTAGTAATAGTTACTTTTTTTTCAGCTTTATTTTTTCTATCAATATTTAATCCAGGTGGTAAAATGTATGAATAAGTTTGTTTTCCAGTGTAATTATAATTTTTATCACATTTTTCTAATACACCTGTAAAATTACTATTAATCATTTGTAAATTTGCTAGTGTTTTATCCTTAATTTTGATATTATCCTTTGTTAATCGAAATGAACCAAGAAGAGTATCTTGTACAATTTCAATAATTGGTTTTCCATCTCTTGGTGCAATAATCATATAAGGTACTGCAGCAATATCTTTTAATTCAGACATTGTTTCAATACTTTGCGGACAATGTAAATTCATTTCATCACCATCAAAATCTGCATTATACGGTGGTGTATCTAAAACATTTAATCTAAATGTTTGATAAGGCATGATAATTACTTTATGACACATCATAGACATTTTATGAAGAGATGGTTGACGATTAAATAAAATATAATCACCATCTCTTAAATGTCTGTGAACAACATCTCCATATTTTAATTCATCAATAATTTTTTCAATATTTGCATTTTTTAAATTAATTGTAGTAATTGTATCATTATTTTTTTTAACTAATTTTGCTCCTGGCCAAACATCTGGTCCATTTTCAATTAATTTTTTCATTTCTTCAATATTATATTGATTAACAATTTCAGGAAATGTTATATTTACTGCAATTTTAATCGGAACACCTAATTCATCAATACTAATATAAGGGTCGGGTGTAATAACAGAACGTGAAGATTGATCAACCCGTTTTCCATTTAAATTACCTCTTATTCTACCTTCCTTCTTTTTCATTCTATCAGAAACTGATTTCAATTTTCTCCCATTTCGTTGTTGTGAAGGAGCGAGACCTGGAATTTGATTATCAATAAATGTAAATACATGATATTGTAATACCATTGTAATTAATTTAATTGTTTCTTCTGATGTTCCTTTTGCAATCTTATCATAAATATTATTATTGATTTTTATAATTTCACTTAATTTATGTGTTAAATCATCTTCTCTTCTTTGACCATTTTCTTCGATAATACTTGGTCTTACTGATGGTGGTGGAACAGGTAATACAGTACAAATCATCCATTCCGGTCTATTCCATATAGGATTAAAACCCATTAATTCCATATCGCTATCAGTAATTTTTTGAAATATCTTTAATACATCTTCTGCGGTGAATTCTAATAGAATATCTTCTTCTTTTTCTTCATCATCTGTTTTTTTTTTATTTTTCCATTCTGCAATAATTTTCATCGAACCTTCTTTGGTATATTTACTGGGTTGTTTAGTTGAACATCCGCATGTACCATCATCGCCACAAAACTTGAATTTTGTATTTGAAATATTTTTATTGCATAACTTCGAATAAGTATCCCATCTTTTTTGATTATTTTTAATTTGTAATATTTTTTTGATATCATTTCTGATATTTTCGTCTGTAGTATTTTCGGATATTAGTAATTTTGAACATTTATAACAAATACATTTTAATATTTTTCTTGTAATATCGAAAAACATTGCATGAAAAACGGGTTTTGCTAACTTAATATGTCCAAAATGACCGGGGCAAAATACATTTTTTTGTTCACATGTTGCACATAATCTATTATGTTCTAATACTCCAAGACGAGAATCAAATAAACCACCAATGATTGGTTCACTACCGGCATAAGTGTCCGTTTTAGTAATTTCAACAACAGACCTTTTCAAAATTTCATCAGGACCAAGAACACTGAATTGAATACCTTTCACATTTTGAATATCAATTTTCTGATTAGTGTAGTTTAATTCAGGATATATCGACATTTATTTATTAGTTTCTTATATATTAGTTACTTTTAAATATAAAAATTTAAAATAATCATTTTTTTTATTATATAAAATATTAATTATTTATAGAGTTAATAATTAATGATAAACATTAATTCAATAGATAGTTCTATAAATCATTTGAATAATTTATTAAATAAAGATTATGTTAATACTACTGAACTAAATACAACAGATTATCTAAAAGATAACTATTATATACATATTGGATATTATTATGAAAAAGAATTATTCGAAGAATTAATTCATAAATATTACGATAAAAATGAAAATATTTTTAGTTATCAAGAAATTGATTCATATGTAATAAATAATAGTATATCATATTATAATAAGTTTTATATTGACAATCCACATAACGATTATTTCTTAAAAGATATAAAAGTAGTCGACAATACTGATTTATCTAAAAATAATGTATGTGATTTAAATATATCAAAATTACTTAATAAGAAATATAATTTTTATTTATTTAAACTTGAATTTATTAGAAATTTATACTATTATATATCAACTAAAGATTATATTGATAAATATGAATATGAAAATAATTTATATTATTTTGAAATACCAACAAAATATTTTATTTCTCATAGAAACAATATTGTTAAAAATAGTTATAATAATTTTGTAAAATTTAAAGTTAAAGTTTATAACAAAAAATTAAATATTATATTTGAAACTAATAATAATATCACAAATAATTTAATTGAAACAATAAAACCTATTTTAAATTATCATATTAATTTAATTACTAACGATACAATATTAAAACTAGGTAATTTGAATAAATATGAAAAAATTAAAAAATATGCTGAAGAAATAGAAAAAAAATATGATAATATAAGATTTGAATCAAATATTAAAATATTACAATATTTACACTATAAAACTCAAAGTATATATACCGAAAAATTTATAAGTAATTACTTAAATATTATAATAACTAATTATAAATCTTTTGATTCTATTAAAAAAGAGAATATTACAACATTTGATACAAATAATGATAATGATAATGATAATACTTTAAATGATATTGTAATTAGTGATCCCAATGAAAAATTTGAAGACGATAAAGAAATTAATATTATAAATAATAATAAAGAGGATGATAATAATAAAATTGACAAAAATATTATAAAAGATAATAATAGTGATATATTATTCGATGATATTAATGAAAAAAATACTACATTTGATAAAGAAAAAAAATTAAATACTTATAAAAATATTATTTTATCCTTAATAATATTTTTATCTATATTATCACTAATTATTGTAACATATTTAATTATTAAAATACTATATAATGATTTTAATTTAATTGATTTCATATTATCATTTGTTATAACTATTTTAATAATTACGATTTTAATGTTAATAATTTTATATAGTAGTGATGAATATTTAAAAAAATTTTTTTTTTTGAATAAAGAACATTTCACACAAGATACACAATTTAGCAGATCACAATTAAATGCTGTATTTGATTTATTTGATAAAGTAAATGATATTCCTCCTACAGAAGTATTAGAACCAAGAAGTATTGAAACAGAACAAACAAATGAAACAGAAAATATTGAAACAACAGAAAATATAGAAACAAAAATAAATGATGAATTACAACAAAGTTTTGAAAATATTAAAATTACTCAATTAAATATAAATGATACCAAAGAGGAATTAATTGATTTAACTATAGATTCTGAAGATTTTAATAACAAAATAGAATATGAAACAATGAGATTTCAGAATCTTGAAGATAGTAATAAATATAATGAAGAGGAATTAAAGGGAAAACAATATAATTCAATTAAACAAGAAAGTGATATAACACAAAAAAAAAACCTTATTGAAGATTTGAGAAAGGAAAGAGAAGTTATAAATGAAAATTTTACTAATTATATCAAAAATGCTAATATGTTAGAAGAAGATTATAAAAATACAATTACAGATATTGATCAAAAACTTAAAAATATGGATTCTTTTAATAAATATAAATATATTGATATTGAAAATTTATTAGATACAACCAATTATCAATTTGGTAGTGAAATTAAAGATATAACAAATAATCATAATACTACAAATCAAGAAGATGATAAATATATGTCTTATAACGAAGAAGAAATCACCAAATACAATTATATAAATGATATAGATGATTTAAATCAAGTAATAAAAGGTTATAAATTAGAAAAATATATTCAAATTAAAGATAATTTACTAGATATAAATATAGATATTCAAAAATTAAATCAGCAAACATTGGATGAAATAAGAAATGCTAATTTAACAAACCAAATGGATATTGTTATGGAAAAATTAGAAACAACAAAAAAATTAATAGAATTGAGTAAAATGATTGCAGCCATTAATATGAATAAAAAAATAAATATACAAATTGAAATTGAAAGCGAAGAAGATAAATTAAATAATTCAATAAGTGAATATAGAAATAATTATGAAGATATCGTTGCATTAAAAAATAATATTAATAGTGATAATGAACTTAAAAATAAAATCAAAAATGATATTGATTTATATGTAAAAAGTATTGAAACCATATCAACTAATATGTTAAAATTAAATAAAAAAATTGAATACGATGAAAAAAAGAGAACAGATTATACTAAATATTATGATTATACTTTCGATAAATTAAAACAAATTAATATGGATAAAATAGAAAAAGATTTATTACAAAAAGAAAAAATTAAAAATTTAGAATTATATGAAATGAATAATTTGGAACTTTTTGATAGCAAAATAGGTATGGAAATAGTAAATAATAAATATAAAATAAATACAGATAATAAAGAATTATTTAAAATTAAAGAATATAAATTAGAAATAGATAATAAATATAAAAATATAAAATTTAATTATGAAAAACAAATAGAATATTTTACTAAATTACAAAAAGAAAATGTTAAAGACGAGTTATTCAGAATGAAAATTGAAACAAAAAAAACAACGATAGATAGTAGCAATAAAATAAATGAAGAACATCGTATAAAATATAAAACTGAAATTAAAAATTTTAATGAAATATTAGAAAAAGATATTAATACTCAAAAAAATACTAAAAAAAATCTACTAATATTGAAAAATAGTTTAGAAACTAAAAATCAAAATAAAAGACAATTAGTATTAAATATCGAAGAATTAAAATATATAGATACTGATGAAAATAGTGATAAATATAAGAATGAAATTTTCAATTTAGAAAAATTAAATTTAGAAATATATAATTATACAATGGAATTTAATAAATTTGATTTAAAAAATGAACAACTAATTGAAAAAATAAGAAATAATAAAATAGAAATAGAAAAAATAGAAAATAGAAATCGGAAAAGTAACAAATTGTATAATAATATGATTAATAATAATAAAAAAGAGTATGAATTATTAGTGATTCAAGAAAATTTTAATTTAAGAAAAAGAAATTTATTACTTATTGAAGTAAGTAAAATAATAAAAGAAATTAATGATGATAAAGAAAATATTATATTGATCATGAATAAAAAAGTAGAACTTATTAAAAAATTTAATGATAATTTCAAAAATAATTATGATATATTATTAACTGATAAAACAATATTAGAAAAACAGAAAAATAATAATAATAAAAATCTAGAAAATATTTTAGAACAAACATGTTTATTATTTAATAAAGTTGATAATAATATTACAATAAAATGCGACAAAAAAAATATTGAAGAAATAAACTTAAAAATCAATGAATTATTAGAAAGTGACTTAATTAAAGATGATATTCTTAAAACTAAATTAATTAATATTAAAACTAACAATACATTGATTAATGAGAATGCAGTTTATATTACAATGTTAATATTTAAATATGAATTAGATATTAATACAAATATAATTAAAAATATTGTAAACGAAATAGATGTTAATGATTTAGAAATTAATTTAAATAATTCTAAAATAGATAAATTAGAATTTAACATATTATATAAGAATGTTTTTAAAGCTACATTGGATAATGAGAACAAAAGAATCAAAAAAGTAATAAAAAATTTATTAGATAAAAGATTAGAATATAAAAAAGAGTATCAAAATACCGAAGATATACTAGATAATTATAATATAAAAAAAAAATTAGAAAATGAAATAAATAATATAAGTAAAAATATAGATTATAATAAAAAAAAAGAAGAAGATTTTACAAAACATATTACAAATGTTATGAACGAAATAAATAAATTAAATAAACAATTTTTAAAGATAAAAGATGAATTAAATTATGATACAAAAAAAATTGTTGATAAAAAATTTCAAAAAATTGAATTATTGACAAATAAATTTTCTGAATATTATACATTAATATCTAAATTTGTTGAATTTAAAGATAAATATAAAAATATCAATTTATCAAAATATATTTTTATACCAATTATTCTTGATGATACAAATAAAAAACAAATATATAATTTATTCAATGATAATGAAAAAGAATTCAAAAAATATATTAGTAACGACGCAAGATATCAAAATTTGAAAAATATGGTAGATAATATTACAAATATTGTTGTAATTGATAAAGATAATGCAATACAATATGCTAAAGTAGTAATGAAATTTAATTTAAATTATAATATGTTTGATAATAAAGAATTTAATATTACTCAATTTAAAATAGATATTATAGATACATTAAGTTCAACATTAATGATTGATAAAAAATTTATAAATATAATATCAATTAGCAATAATGAAAATATTTTATTAAATGTTAATATTGAAATAAATGAAAAATATACTTCACAACAAGAAATTGTAGATTTTTTGAAAAAACAAGTATCTAATAAAAATTCGGAACTTAAGAAGAATAAATATGGAAAAAATATTATAGAAATTATAAGTAATATTAAAGAAATTGAAAATTCTATTTTAAGTAAAACTGAATCTTGTGACGGGAATATAACAATGCCTAATTATATATCAGACATAAAAATAGAAGGAGACTATTTTGATGATATATTTAAATATTGTAATGTAGAAATACAAAAGAATGTATTATTATTGTATTTACCACTAATTACAAAAGATAGTGCATTAGATAATACATTATTAGATTATTCTATATATGGAAGAGAAGTTTATGAAGCAATGTGTAATGACGCATCTATAAGAAAAATATACAAAAATTATATTGAATTAGATAAAACTTTATTAAAAATTGATAATATTAATTTAATAGACAGACAGGAATATAGTATATCATTTATATCAAAATTAAATGAAACTAATCCCAATAAACAACATATATTATTTTCAAATGGACAAATATATCAAACATTTAATTTAACTTTGAATGAAAATAATGTAAATAAAATAAATTGGGAGTCTTATTATAATAATGAAAAACAAACATTTTATAATAATAATTTACTAACAATTGGATTTATGAATAAACATTTATATATTAATTTACCATGTTCAAATAATAAAGATTTTACTAGAATTACAGATGTTAATAGTGATAAGTTATATGTTAATGATAACGAATGGTGTCATTGGATAATAACTAAAAAAAATAATAAAATTAATATATATAAAAATTTAAATAAGGTTTTTGAACAAAATTTACAAGAAAATAGTATTGATAAAAATAGTTGTGATACTAATAGTAGTAAATATGATAAAAAAACATTATATATTGGTGGAGTAAAAACAGACTTAGATAGTAATACAACAATTTTAAATGATTTGGTATGTTATAAAGGAGGTTTAAAAGATTTTAGAATATATGAAATTGAACTAACATATGATGATATAAGTAAAATATTTATAAATAATTGTAATACTGAAACTAATAACACTAATATGATTGATAGAACATTTACTGAAAATCCGGAATTATCAGTAAATAGTTATATTGTAAATAGTGAATCATCATATACTGGAGCATTAACAACTGATACAGAAAATAAAGAAAGTAGTGAAAGAGATGAAAGAAATGAAGGAAATGTAAATGAAAAAATAGAATACAAAATATTAAATACTTATGATACAAACGTATTCCAAGAATGCAATATGTTTACTGGTAATTTTACTTATGTAAAATCAAAAGACATATTTGAATGTATACAAGACAATATGCCTTGTTTTGATAAAGATGACATTCCTTATTATCATGATGATAGTAATACAAAATATTGTATTAACGATAAAAAAACGAAATATAGTGATTATGAATTTAAAAACACTATAAATAAACAACTATTCGATGAAATATATAGTAAATATGATGGAAATGGTTATAATGTAACTAATAATTTTGGTTGTGATTCTTTAGAAAAAAATATATATAATATGACAGATAATGAATGGCAATGTATGCAAAATAATAACGAATTTCAATGTCATGATAAGGATTATAATTATCAATTACCTATTAAAAAACACAATGGTGATTATGATTGTGTAAGTAAAATTGATACAGGAAATTATTATGATAGTACAACATTATATAATCAATTAAAAAATAAATTAGCTGATAATATAGTTTAATTAGAAATTAATAAATTTTTTTTATTTAAAATATAAATAAATTATAGAGTATAATTTATATTTATGAATGACTTTAATTTAACAGAGGAACATATTAAAATTGAAGATTTCAAAGAAAATATATCTATTGAAAATTTAAATAATTTTATTAAAAATAACAAATTATTTATAAACTTACATAATCTTGAATTTAACGAATTAAATAAAGAAATATTCAATAAATATATTGAACTTTTTATACATGAAGGAAATATTGATAATACTTATTTTATGCAATTAGAAAATTATATAAATTATTTTGATGAAAATAGTTTAGAATCAATTGGTAATATAAATGAAATCGATAGTTCTTTTTATGCTAAAAATAAAATTAAAGAATATCTATTTATGGTTAATTTTCTTTCTGATTTTTATAAATCTATATATAAACAAAAAAAAGAATATAATAAAAATGTTATTGATACTAAAACAATAAATATTAAATTAAAAAAAACATTTACAAGTGAAGAAAACATTGTATCTATATTTTCTTTAAATAAAATAGAATATATTCCAATAGAATTACTTTTTCGAAATGAAAGTACATCTCTCACATATAATAATGCAATAATAAAATACATAAAAATTAATGATTTAGAAAAAACTTCATTAAATGTAAATGAAAAAAAAGACTATACTGAAAGTTTTGTTAAATTATTTAATAAAATTAAATTTAAAAATATTAATGATTTAAATAAAAATATAGATTATTATTACGGTGTATTACAATCATATAAATATAAATATTATGAGATATTATTAAATTATAATACAATACAATTGTATTATGTTTATATTAAAATAAATGGACAAAATGAAAATACTAATTTAGTTAAATATCAAGAAATATTTAAATTATTAGAAATTTTTAATAGCGTTTTATTAAACAATGAATTAAAATTTAATCAACTTAATGTGATAATGAATACAGTTGATAAATTAGATTCAAAAGCTGAATCAGAAAAAATCGAAGATGCAAAATATTCAATGAATAAATTAAAACAGATTAATTATAATTTACTTCAAAATCAAGATTATATTAGAAATAATTATAAACAAGTTGAAGTAGCACAAAAAGATATAAATACAAATACAAATAAAATAATAGTAATTTCTGTATTATTAGCATTAACATTTATTACATACGCAATAAGTATTAATTATTATAGTTTAGATACTTCAAAAATATTATCAGTAATAATAATTTCTATTATAGTTATTGTAATATTAGTAAATAATTATATTATCACAAATAAAACTTATGAAAATTTTGAATTTGTAGAAGAAACAACAGACACAGAAGATGAAACAACAGATGAATTAATTAAAATATTAGAAAGTGATACAGGTTCTTTGACTGATGCTTATGAAAAAATGGCAGCATTACAAAGAGATAAAACTAATATTGGAAATACTGAATATGTAGAGTTAGAACAAGGAGATGATTTATCACAGGGAATCTTTGGACAAAATATTGATGCAAGGATACTTGGAAATCAAATGAGTGAACAGCGAAACAGAACAAGACATGAAACTATACAAAAAGCATATGATAGATATATTTCAGATGGATTATCTGAAGGTCAAGCACTTGGTGCTAATATAACAGAACTTCAAACTGAATTAGCAAGATTGAATAGGGAATATGCAGATCTCCAAAGAAAAGAGCAACAATTAATTGGTATTAAAACTAAAATGGAGGATAGTCTTGGTATTGCTACCAGAAAAGTAGAAACAGCAGAAACACAAATATTGGATAAAATGAATACAATTGATGATATGAGCACATTGTTGGACGAATATCAGAATATGAATAATGATTTGAATGTATTAATACTTCAAAAAGAAAAAATCAAAGACTTAAAACTAAAAAAAATAGATGAAATAAATAAATTTAATATAGAATTACTAAAAAAAATAGAAGAAAAATCAAATGATTCAAATAAAAATGAGCAAGAAATAGGTCAGTTAGATACAGTATTAAGTTATTTGATTTTTGATATAGATCAATTAACTAAAGAAAAAGTAAATTTTGAAAATAAAACAACTACAGAAGAATATTTAATAATAAATTTAGACTTGGAAATTAAAACTCAAATGGCGAGGTATAGTAAAGTTGCTAATAAAGTCACTATTCAAATGGCAAAAATTGCTAACTTAAAAGAAATGATTGAGAATGAAGATATGGCTGTACAAAAAGTAGCTAAAAAATTAATTGAGTTAGAAAATAAAAATAAAATAAGAGCACAACAAAGTGAAAGTATGGCAATACAAGCAACAGAAGAAGCACAAATAGCATTTAAAATATTAAAACAAAAAATAGAGAAAATAAAATATGAAATAGCAAACAGACCAGAACCAATAAAATATAAATTAAAATTAAATTTAAATTTTGGTATTGCAGGTGAAGAAAATACATCTAAAAGATATAATTTTAAAAATGAAATATTACTTGAATTATCAAAATTATTACTTATTCCATTAAATAGATTTAAAATAGATAATATAGAAGAAGGAAGTATTAATGTATTTTTAGTATTTTACCCATCAAGAACTTATGACAGTAGAGATTTATCAAATGAACAATTAATATCAAAATTAGAAGAAATATTAACTAGTGAAGAAGTTAATAATAAATTATTAAATACAAAATATCTTAAGTTTACGATGGAAATTTCAAAATTAGATGATTCACTTAATGTTATTGAAGGTACTACAAAGTTATTAAATACATCAAAATATTTAAATACTGATAATATCATAAGTAAAATAAATAATATTTTTAATAAAAATTCAGTAATAATAAAAAATATAGAAAATACTATAACACAATTAGAAAATGAAAAAAGAAATCCAAATACATATTATAATGAAATAAATCCAAAATTAAATTTAGAAGTTAAAAAATATACAGAAAAAGATTTAAAAATAAATAATAATCAAAATATTATAAATTCAAAAACAGATATATTGGTTCACGATTATATAAATTCAGATTATATTTATAAATATTTGTCTTATATTACTTTATTATTTGCATTGGTATTTTTATCATATTCGTATTTAAATAATTATATGTTTGTTATTTATATTCTAGCAGTGATAATATTCTTATTAATATTATTAAATTTATATCTAGATATATATAAAAATGTAAGAAGAAAATCTAAAAAACAATATTGGACTAAACCTAATAAAATATAATTTAATATATTTTTTTTTTACTATTAATTAGAGATTAAAAAAATGTCATATACTGGCTATGAGGATTTCTTATTGATAAATAATGAAATAAATATAGATAATATGATAATGTTATTTAAAAAAAAAGATATATTGACTGATCTTAATTGTAATAATAATAGCATACCATATATAGATAATTTATTATCAAAAGAAAGTCTTGATATCACTATAAATAATCAATTAAAAGATAAAATAGTATATTATATTGATAATTTTGATGTTTATAAAAAATCTGGAGAACCAATGATTGATATTGACTTTTCATTTTATGCAAATGAAAATATAAAAAAATATATGTTTTTTTATGATTTTATGTCTGAATACTATAGAAATTTAGCAAATTTAAAAAAAATTAAATATTCAATAGATAATAAAAGTTTATATTCAAATGAATTTGAAATGAAAGTAAGATATATTATTAAAAAAACTATTGACAATCGGGATTATATTATCAATATTAATAATACTAATAGAGAATTGGATTATTATGTTGTAAAATTAAAATTAGATACAGATGATGATATAACTAATTTAGATGAATTATCACAACCAAATGGTAAATATAAAAATTTAAGTATTGATAGTAATTATATAGATTCATTTAAATCACTATTTGATAAAATAATAAAAGATAAATATTATTTTGAAATTGATAAAGAAAAATCAGATTATTATTCCCTGTTATCATTATCTTATAAATATAAATATGAAAAAAATAAATTAAATTATTATATAGCAAAAACTATATATTTTTATTTTATTTCAAAATATAAAACAAAAGTTGAAGAAATAAATAATATAATATTAATTGATTTTCCCATAATTTTTGAAAATTTTAATAAAATTATAAACGAAGATACAAATGAGTCATTTTTAAAAGTTATTAAAAATACTAAACAAAAAAAATTTGAATATGATAAAAAAATTAAAAAAAGTATTGATGAAAAAGCAAAACAAATTGCATTATTAATAAAAGGAAAGGAAAAGAAAATTGATAATTTAAGAAAAAATAAAAATAATTATACTTTACAAGAATTAGATTCAAAAATTGAAACTTATGAAAAAGATTTTAATTCTAAAATAGAACAAATAAATGATGAAAGAGAAATACTATTAAATAATAGATATATTAATAGAGAAGAGTCTCGTGTAAATGAAGCAATAGAATATAAACAAAATTTACAAAATATAAATGATAATATAGAAAATAATAAAGATAAATTTAATAAAATTAATAAACAAATAAATACAGATAGGAATTACATTAATATAGTGTCTATCATAATATATATATCAGTATTTTTACTTATTACTTTATTTGTAATATTGGGATTAAGCAGTGTTATTGGTGGTTCAAATATTAATATATCAATACCTATAACATTTATTATAATATCAATTATATTGTATATTATAATAAATAATTATATTGGAAATAACAAGAATTTATATACTAAAACATATCAAAAACCGAATATATTGAACAAAATTTATAATAGTTTTGGATTAGATTTATTTGAAAAGTTTATAGATGAAGATTCTGCAACAAAAACAGATTTGAAATTATCAATGTCACAGGAACAAATTGATAAATTAGATCCAATAGTAAAAGATTTACTTTCAAAAAGTAATGTTGGAGATAATTTTGATGAGAACGATGCTAATGGTGTTATGTCAACAGTATTAGAAGATAGTGTTAAGGATAAAATTGAAAATGATTCTACGAGAAAAATTTTAGTAACAATACCTACATCCGTTCTAAACTATAATTATGCAATTGATCTTTATAAAGAACATATAATAAATACTGATACTTTTGAGCTTATTCATGATTTATCTGTTGGCGAAATTACACATCAAGACATTAGTCTTTCTGATTGGAGTAGTATTGAACCAAGAAATGTAGATAAACAAGAAATATCAGTACCAATTATTAAAAATTTATTTAATCAAATAAAATCATTAGCATTTGTAAATAATAATAATGATATTCATACTGTATATACTTTGAAAATTCCGAAAGGTATAGAACGATTTGAAGTTACTGCACTTGTTATTGGTGGTGGTTCTTTTGGTGGTCACATTGCTCCAAAAGAAGAATTTGATAAATCTCAAAAACCACCAGTACAAAATATGGGAGAAGGTGGTGCAGGAGGTGCAGTAATTGCACAAAAATTAATATTAATGGAAGGAGAATATGAAATTGGTGTTGGAAGAGGTGGTTCATGGTTGGGTCAAGATTTATTAGCAAAAGCAATAGATCTAGGACAAGCAACGTGTTCTTATATTAAAAATAAAACAACAAATCAATATTTAATATTGGCACAAGGTGCAGAATATATTAATTATGGTAATCAAGAACAATACAATCTACAATTGAGTGGTGGTACAAAATTTTTAGAAACAGGTGTTATAAATGATCCTCTAATTACCCCAACTAATATAATAAAAAATATAGCTTTGAGTTCAAATAATATTGGTAATAAAGATAAAATAAGTTCAGGTGGTCGTGGAGGATTAGTAATACCTGCAACTGGACAACGAGGATATACTTTAATAACAGAATTTGGCGCAAATAAAGATACTTTCTACTTATCAGGTAGTTCTTATGATAATACTAAGTTTAGTCAATATTCTACAAGTGGTAATTTAGGCGTTCAAACAGACTCTATAAATGATAATAATACTTATAATTTTCAAAAGTATATAAATGGAGGTTATGTTGCTGGAGGTGGTGGTGCAGCATCTTTTTGTGAAAGACCACTCTTAGCGGATGAAGAAGATGTATCACAAAATTTTTTCAAATTAGGAGAATATTACTATACATGTATCTCAAATTCTACAACAACATTTGGAGTTGGAGGATTAGGAGGTGGAGGTGATGGTAGTGGTCTTGACTATGGTAAACATGGATTATTAAGCACGGGTGCAGGAGGAGGTGGGGGTAAATTTAGAGGCGGTAATGGTGGTTCTGGTTTAATTTTGTTAAAGTTTGACCACGAGGTATTAAAACAAAATATGGATGATTTGATAAGTTTAGAAGTAAAAAGACTAATGAAATCAATATATGATATAAAAACACTCAATACAGGTATTGAAATTAAAAAAGAAAGAGCTAATTTATTAGAATTAGGTAATGAAATAAATAGAGGGAAACAAGAAATTAATGACAAATATATAGAATTAGGGGTAAAACTTGAAACAATTGATGATCAAGATAATATGATAGCTGAGTATAATACTTTAATTAGCGAGGCAGAAACAGAGCAAAATAGATTAAAAACTAAAATTAATGCATATGAGGCAGAAATACAAAAATATGATACTGAAATATTGAATAGCGGGGCTGAAACAGAATTAAGTAAAAAACAAATTGAAGATATTAAAACAACTATTGAATTACAAAAAGAACAATTAGCACAATTAACTTCACAAATTGAAGAATCGCGAAGAAGAAAATCGACTAATGAAATAGCAGTTGAAGGAGCAAAAGCTAAATATATTGCTCAAGTAGCTATTAAACTTGAAGCAGAAGCATGTAAGAAAGCATTATTTGCTGCTGAAACTGCTAAAAGAAGACAACTACTTGATAAACAAAAATTAGAAAAAGAAATATATGATGAAATGGTTAAAGAAGCAGATAAAGCACAAAAAAAAGCGGAAGATGAAGCTGTCGAGGCAGAAAGAGTAAGAGATATTGCTTTAGCTGATCAAAAAGCTGCAGAAGAAGATTATAAAAAAAGTAAAAATAAATATGCTGAATTGCTTTCAAGTACTGAATTAAAAGAAAGCGAAAAAGGTTATTTACTTTCTTTAAAATTAGCGATTGATTATAGAATAGCTGGTATAAACATAAAAGAAAATAGCAAATTATATGATAATTTGAATGAGATTGAGAAAACAAAAATGCAAAGAAATTTAGAATATGAAAAACAAAAAAGAGATAGATTTGTTAATGATATTATATGTGAATTAACAAGTTCTTTAAATAATATTGAAAATGGTAAAGGAGTTATGTCGTCACGATTTTCTATAAATAGAATTTCATCAGGTGACTTAAAATTAAGAGCACATGTCGAAACACCTCAGGAGAAAGAGGATAGAGAAAAAGATGAATTATTAAGAAATTATGAACAATCAGCATATGTTAATGAAGAAACTTTTGCAAATTTTAGTGTAACAGAACATTTTAATACAAGTGAAGAATTAACTACAAATATTTTTAGAAAAAATTCTCAATCATATATACCACCTGATAATATAACTGTTATTGATATTGAAATATTTGCACATCCCCAATTATTAAAACCACACGCATTAGATGTATTACAAGAAATTACAAAACAATTAAAAGATTTAAATTCTTCCATTAGAAATTCAAGATATTTAAGATATACTAGAGCTTATAAAACATCATTAAATGAAGATATTAGAACTATATATACACATACTGATAAAAAATGGATAGAGGTTAAAAAAGAATCTAATTTACTAAGTGATACTAGTATTTTAGAAAATAATAATAATTTAATTGATAGTATTGATAATATTTTTGACAAAATAGAGAAATCTAATATTGATGATGAAACTTATTATGATAATGTTAATCCATTAGTTAAAAAAGAATACAAAAAATATAGGAATTATGAAAATAATAGCAATGTATATCTCAAAATGGTTGAAAATTCTACAAATGTTAAATTATATGATATTAGATTAAAAGAAACTATTGCAAATTATGTTATAACTTTGTGTCTATTATTATCAATTTATATATTTATAGCAAAATTTTATAATAATATCTTTATTTTAATTGTATTTGCGATTATTATATTAATATTTACAACAATATTTTTTACAGAAATTTATGAAATTGTTTATACAAAATCAGATAAAAATTATTGGCCAAAATCTAAATTATAATTTATTAAAGTTATTTAAAGTTTTTTTATATATATCAATATTTGATAAATAATCTTTTTCTTTTTTGATAAAATTATTATCAATTAACCATTCTTTTGAAATTAAATTATAGTTTGATTTTTCGTTTAATAATATATGTAATAATGAATAAGCAATTACAAGTATTATTAATCCTTTAACTAAACTTTTTGTACTAAATACTAATAATGAATAAAATATTACAGCTTGTGTTATTCTATTTTCTAGCATCTTTTCTTGTACAGGTGTAACTTTAAATTTTAAAAAGCGACCACCTATATGCATAAATATTATTTGTAAATATGATGCTGGTTCCAAATAAGTCATATGTTATTCCTATATTGATAGAAATATTTTTATATATTTTATATAAATAGATTATATAGAAAAATTAAAAATGTCAGATGCAACATTAAAAAATTTAGATAATGAAATTGCAATAATTGAAACTAATATTAGTATTAATAATTTATACAATACATTTTTATCAAAGTTTGATACAAAAACATATGATGATATTGATAAAATTGATGATAAAACTTTTGAAAGATATGCATCATTATTAAATTTAGATTATATAAAAGCAAATATTTCGTATGAAAATGAATTTTTTACAAATAATGCTAAAATTAATAATTATGCTGGTAATCCGGTTGATTTAACGAAAAATATAGCTACTCTTCGAGAAAATATAGCACTTGAAGTTAATTTATCAAAATTTTTTAGTAAAAAACTGAACATATATAATGTTTATTTAGACTTTGTATTACAATTTCATGGACAAATTCATGAGTTTATAACAATTAATCATAAATTAGATGAAAAAATTTATGAACATGAATTTACTTATAAAATGAGATATTTTATAGATAAAAATATCTCATATACTTTAAATGATAAAGACTTTTTTATTAATAATCAACAGAAAATATTAAAATTTAAATTAAACAAAAATAATATTGAATCTAAAAATATAAACTCTGAATTAATAATCATTACAAATTATACAGATGATAATGTTAAAAAATCATTTAATAATATGTTATATAATATTGATAAATATGATTTACTAAAACATATTGATTTAATTAATACAAAAGAATCGTGGAAAAAAAATAAATTTTCATTTATTGAATATGGTAAAATAAATTTGATGTTTCATTATTTAATATTACTTATATTATATAAATATATATCAAAAAATTATGGAACAAATATAAATAATTTAGATAGGTTAGTTGGATATTTTAATACTAGTGTTAATAATAATAATAAGTTACTTATTGATATTAATAGAAGTGTAGAAATATCATATAATAATAAACAAAAAAATTCATTAACAGAATCACAAGAAATAAAACATGTAATAGATAGAACTGTTGAATTAAAAAAAATTAATAATAATTTAGCAATAAAATCACAAAAAATTAAAGGTATGAATAGCAAAATAAATGAACAACAAAGTAAATTAAGCAAAATCAATATTGTCTTAATTATTACAATAATTATATTTATATATATTCTTATGTGTTTAATATTAAATAGTTATATTAATAATAATGCAATTTATATTTCTGGAGCTACTATATTATTAATTAGTTTGGTAATATATATATATGTATATAATTTAAAAAATACAGCATATTATATAGCTGAAAATTTTTTGAATAGTAGTATTCAAGTAGAATTAGAGGAAAATATTAATCAATTTAAACTTGCTTGTGATACCATAAAACATAAATCATCATATTTATCAGACTCATATTATGATATTGTAAATCCTCTTTTAAATATAGAATTAAAAAATTATAGAGAAAAAAGTGATAATACTAAATTATATGACAAGATTGCAAGTTTTAATGTTAATATAGGACAAAGAGATATAAAATTTACAATTGAAACAATTCAATATTTAGTTAATTTATCAATATTATTTGTGTTTATTTTGTTATTATTAAAAATAAATAGTAGTCAAAAATATCTTGTAATTATAATATCATTTGTAATATTTATAATGTTAACAACAATATATTTTGTAAAAATTGTAAGAGTAGTTAGAACAAAATCAAATAATTATTATTGGGATAAACCAAAACCATTAAATCAACAAAAATAATTTAAATTTTTTCAATATAATTTTGAAAATTTTCTATATAATTATTTAAATTAATCATGATATTTTTTTTTATTGTTTTTTTAGAATTATTATCAATAAATATTAAATAATCAAATATTAAAGAAATTATAAATATCAAAAACAATACACCAATTGTTTTATCCCACGCAAATAAATAATAATTAATTATTAATAATGGAATAAATATAATTTTATTTTCAATAATTTGCAATATAAATTCTGGATTTAATTTTGAAGGTCTAAGTGAATAAATTATTATATATATTGAAAAAATGCCAATTATAATACCCTTTAATAAAGTATTCATAGTTTCATACATTTTATTTTCATCGACATCTTTCTTTGCCATTTTGTGTTATTCTATTAATTTAAATTATTTTTTTATAGTATATATTAGGGAATAATATTTTATTTGTTATTAATAAGATGAATTATGCAACTTTAGCTGAAGCATTTAATGTTGAAACTTTTGATAAAAAGAAAAAGAAAAAAGAAAAATCAGAAGATAATAATGATATAAATATTGAAGAATATAAAAAAGATTTTTCGCATTGCGAACCAATACAACCACCTCATTTTAAATTACCTGTATCAGGAAAAGCAATGGAAAAATATAATGATGCTTATCAAGTATTTTTAAAAGACAGAAAAATAAATGAAAATAAAAATTATAATAAAAATGATATAATTAATACAGTAAATAACAATAGTAATTCAAAATCTTCAATAAATTTATATGAAAATTATGATAAAATTAAAAATGATAAAATAGATTCTATTCAACCTTATTATGATGAGGATTTAGATAATTATTTAAATTTAAGTGATTTTAATAATAATAATGTACAAATGCAAAAAATATGCGACGATGATTATAAAAAAACACTGATGAATTATGATTATAATTTAAGAACACAAGATACATTTAATCATAATAAAGATGATTATGTTTTAGTATCAAAAAAAGATTTAATGGAATTTAATAATTCTCTAAATATAAAAAATAATGATTATAAAAATGCTATAAATAAACAAGAAATATCAAATAATCCAAATAATCCAAATAATAATTCAGTAAACTATAATAATACTGATAATATTCCTAATAGAAATAATGTAATAAATAAAATATATGAAGAAACAATAAGACCATATGATGATATGATTATAAATAATCCAACTAGAATTATTGAAAATTATGAAAATATTAATAAAACAAATAATTTATATAAAACTTTAATAAATATTGCAATATTTATTTTGATTGGTATTTTTATTATATATTTATTAGATTTACTAACAGAATTGGCATTAAATAGAGGTATGAAAAAAACATTAGATACATTATTGCCTTTATTAGAGGAACTTAAAGAATTAAAAAAATAATATAAATAATATTTAATTATTTATATTATAAATGACATATACTCATGTAGTTATATCCGGAGGCGGTTTATATGGTATTTGTATGTTAGGTGTATTAAGATATCTATATATTGAAAAAAAACTAATACATGTTAAAAATATTGCGGGAAATTCAATGGGTGCTTTTTTTGCTTTAGCATATTGTTTAAAAATTGATATTTTAGAATTAGAAAATATTATTAAAGATTTAGCATGTAATAAATCTTTATCAATTACAAAAAATAATTTTGCCAACATTTTTTTTAGAAATGGAATAGTATCTTTTACTATTTATACTGATAAATTAAAAGAATATTTAAATAATAAATATAAATTAAATAATTTAACATTTATTGAATTGACTAAAAAATTTGGTGTTAATTTATATGTTAGTGCAACTAATTTAAATAAATGTAATAATATTATATTTTCAACTGATAATACTCCAAATGTTAGTATTTTTGATGCTACAGCGGCATCAATGTCAATTCCTTATTTTAGTAAACCAATATTAATAGAAGGTGAATATTATCTAGATGGTTTATTCACTAATAATTTTCCAATTAATATATTTGATAATATATTAAAAGATAACATATTAGGTATTATAATAAAAATATCATCTTCTTATGATATTAAAATATATGAAAAAAATAAAAAATTAAATTTTATTGAATATAATAAAAGATTATTAGAATTATTAATAACTAATACATCAAAAGTTGCTTTTTTTAATATGATTGATGAAAATAATAAAAATTTATTGATTATAAATGATTCCCCCATTACAGATATGTTATTAATTAATATAAAAAAAGATTCTATAAAATGTGATTGTAATAATGATCATATTGATAATTTAATATTAGATGGTTATATAAAAACACATGATTTTTTTAATGATATAAAGAGTTAATAATTATTATTATTAATTATGAATATATTTAATAATACAATTCATGTTGGAGAAAATACAATTAAAAATAAGGAAGAACTTGTTACAAAAGAAGTTGTTTCTAAAAATGAAAATTCATGGTGGTATAAATCCAAAAATAATAAAACAAGAATTATGTTATGTGGTACTTATCCTATAGGAACTAGTAATGGTTATTCAAAAGTTGTTTATTATATATGTAAATATTTACAAAAATATAATGATATTGAATTAACGGTTTATGGTTTTCAAAATGTTAATAATACTAATGGTGCAAATATTAGAAATGATTTAGATAATGTTATATTATATGATGTTTTAGCAAATGAAAATCCAAAAAGAAATGGATTTGGAGAAAAAGAAATTGGTAATTATATTAAAAAAAATCCACAAGATATTATAATTATATTTAATGACTCCATTATTACAACCGCTTTGGTTGCAACATTAGTTAAAGAATGTTGGACTGAAAAAAAAAATTTTAAATTAATATCTTATATGGATCAAGTTTATAAATATCAAAAAAAAGAATATATACAAATATTAAACTCTTTTTTTGATGGCATTATTACATTTACACCATATTGGCAAGAAATTGCTATTAAATTAGGTATTACTAAACCATTATATAATTTTCCACATGGGTTTGATTATAATTTATATTATCCTATACCACAAAATGTTGCAAGATTATATTATAACTATAATGATGATGATTTTATGATATTAAATTTAAATAGAAATCAACCAAGAAAAAGATGGGATATATCTATAATCGCATGGTCAAAATTTTTAGTAATGTGTTATAGTAAATTTAAAAAAATTAGTAACTTGAAATTAGTTATTGGAACTTCTATGAATGGATATTGGGATTTAATGGAATTATTTCAAAATGAAATAAGATTTACTGAAATTCCATGGGAAGAAGCAAAAGATACATTAGTTAAAATTGATAATCCACAACAATTATCCGACAGAGATATTAATATTTTATATAATGCTTGTGATATTGGTTTAAATACAGCAGATGGAGAAGGTTTTGGTTTATGTACTTTCGAAGGACTTGGTGTTGGAAAACCACAAGTTGCTTCATATTTAGGTGGTATGATTGAATTTTTATCGGAGGATTATTCTTTTAAAATTGAACCAAAAAGTTATATATATTTAGATCATAAAAGTGTAGGTATTGGTGGTAAGGCAGAATTAATTTCTCCTGAAGAATGTGCTAATATATTTTTTAAATATTATATGGACAGAAATTTACTTAAAACACATGGTGAAAACGCCCGTAAAAATATACTAACACATTATAGATGGGAAACATTGGTAGAATATTTTTATAAAAATATTATTAAAAAAATATAAATATCTAAATAATAATAGATAATATGTCTAAATGTACTAAGGAAAAAGAAGTATTATGTAAAAATAAAAATAAAATATGTAATAAAAAGACTGGTAGATGTAATAAAATTCCAGATATTCAAATAATAAAAAATAAAATTCTATGTACTAAGGAAAAAGAAGTATTATGTAAAAATAAAAATAAAATATGTAATAAAAAGACTGGTAAATGTAATAAAATTCCAAATATTAAAGTAATAAATAAAAAATCATTAACAACTTTAGAAAAAATATCTAAATTAAAAAAAATTTGGAAAAAGGTTAAATTAAAAAGTAATAATAATCCTAAAAAAAAAGCAATTAATATTATTATTAAACATTTATTACCATTTATTACAAAAACATTTACTCTTAAAAATAGAATAAAATATGCAAATGAAATTCATAAAGGAATGTTTAAAGAGTTTAATTTAAAAGAATTAAAATCTGTAAATATTAAACCAGATAACTTTAAAATAAATACTAAAGATAATTATTATTTAAATAATATTCATTTATTTAAAAAAATAGGTTCTGAAAGTGCTTATGGTACAATTTATAATGTAAAATATAAATATAATAAATATTTTTATAATATTTGTGGAAAAATAATGTGTGATACACCAAATAATAGAAATGAAATTAAATTAATTATCGAAACTACTCGTAAAACTATGAATAATGAAACACCACATTTTCCTATTATGTATTTTAATAGTTTTATAAAAAAAAATATAAATTTAAAAAATAATACTATAATGTTACCAAAGTCAATTGCTAATTGTAATAATTTTATTGTTAATTTTAATGAAATTTTTTCAGGTGATTTACAAACATTTATGAAAGAATGTAAACATAATAATAATAAAAATATAATAATAAATACATTAGAACAAATATTTATAAGCATATTAACTTTTCATATTAAAATGAAAAAATCACACAATGATTGTCATTGGGGAAACTTTTTATATCATAAAATAAAACCAGGTGGATATATACATTATAATATATATAATAAAGATATTTATTTAGAAAATAAGGGTTATCTGTGGATAATTTGGGATTTTGGTTTAACAACAGAGTTAAATAATTACAATAGATATAAAGATTATAATATAATTTTAAATGCATTTATTAGTAATCGTGATAATGGTTGGAATGATAATTTAAAAAATAGAATAAATAGAGTACATCATATAAAAAACGATATTAGAACTATTAGAACTATTATAAATGGTAATAATGAAAATAAATTATTTGATATTTTATTTTCATATCATACTGAAAAATATATAAAACCACATGATAGTGAAATAATTAATTTAAATAATCCATATATATTAAATTAATATATATAATTTTATAAAAATAATTATACATAATTTAAACCATTAATATTATCAGCGTTTAGATCTTCAATACTAAAATCGTCAAAACCTATTAATGCATTTGGTAAAGTTAATCCTTTATTTTTATATTTAAGATATATATTTTTTTTTATTCTTGTTGGAAAATTATAATCACAAGTTTCATTAAGTGTTTCATATTCTTTAATAAATACTGTTAATTTTTCACTTGTTATATCATTAACATCATTCGCTATTGCTTCTTCTATTCTGTTATTTAATTTAGTCATTTTTGTTCCTAAATTTTTAAATGCACTAACTTTGTCATTAATTTTAAAATTATTAACTAACGCTAATGTTAAACCCGTTATACTATTTATTACTATATTAGGTATTTTCATTTGTTCACCTGTTAAAGATGCACTATTCAATATTGCCAATGTTGTACTTGATAATATTAAAGGTATATTTACAAATGATTGTAATGTAGAAAAAAATTCGTACGATCTTTTTCCCAATATACCCATTATAAGACTTTTATCCTTGTATTTTTTTAGTAACTTTTTTTGTTCTTTTGTTAAATTATCATTATTACTTACTAAAGGAATATGTTCAAACGATGTCTCTTCATTATTTGATATTATTAATTCCGATGTTATATTATTTGCCATTTATATTCTTTCTACTTTATTAATTATATTTAATTATATTTAATTATTTTTTAATTATTTTTTAATTTACACATTTATGATATAAATAATATTAGAATTGAAAATATTAATCCAGATATACATATACCAAAAATTAATGGTTCTCCATTTTCATTAATAATATCATTTGTATCTCTTCTAAATATTTTAATTATAATATCTAAAATTTTATATGTATTTTTATTTGATAATAAAACAAATAATATAAAACAATAAATAGCTATTTTAAATTTATATATATAAGTTATATTATTGTTATTATCTTCTTTTATTTCTTTTCTTGATTCTTTTTCTAATTTTTTATAATTATAATACATTTTATCATTATTCATTCTTAATATATATATTTATTATTTATCTATTTCTATTAATATAATCTATTAAATAATACATTGTTGTTGTTTCTATATTATCATTATCATTATCATTATCATAATTATTTAATGTAATATCCATATCATTATCATTATCATTATCATAATAATTATTATATCTTATATTTGTGTATATTACATTAGAATTACTCATATAATTATTTAATAAAATTGTTAGAAAATTATTATTAACCACATTTAAATATGTATGTGTTGTATTATCTAACCATTCAGGTATATTTTCTTCAAATTTTTTGGATACTTTTCCTAATGACTTTACATAATTACAACATAATATAAAATGATTATTTCCATCTTTAAATAAATTAATTGTTTCTTTTGCAAATTCATAATGAAAATTATTTTCAGTTAATACATCTAATATTGTATCAAAATATACAATATCTATATCTTCTCGTGAAGATAATTCATTATAATATAATATTATATTAAAAATATCTATATATTTTAATTCAATAAACCATAGTATATTATTATAAAATCCAATTTTTTCCATATAATAAACCACATCTGTATATGCCTGATTAATATTCTCCCAAATATATTCGTTATTTTTAATTAATTCAATATTTTTTTCACTAATTTGTTTATATAATTTATCTATTATATTTTTTTTGATTATATTATTTGTATATGGATTTTTATTATTGTTTCTTAAATAATATTCAAATTCTTTAATATTAAAACAATATAATTTTTTGTCTCTAAAATAAAATCTAAAATTTTTAGGTATTTCATGAATTAAATCTAATGTAAAAGGATCTTTGTCATGTGTTACATTATCAATTGTATAATTATTAAATATATTATTTCTTATTTTTATTTGAAAATTCTTTAATTTATTTAAATCTATATATTTTTGAATATTTATTGTATTTTGTAATATAGAATATATATTTATAATTAAATCGGATTTTGATTTCTTTTTAACTATTATGTTATTATTAATTGATATATCAATTAAATCATTTATTGCATATAAATAATCTATTATTTTAATAAAAAGTTTTTTATTATTATCATGTTTTCTATTTATATAATCAAATACTTTATTTATATTTTGAATATTTATTAATTCAATATCATTATCATTCTCATAAAATATAGCATCTAATAATTCAAATAATTCTATTTTATTATATTTTGCATGTTTATAACATATCTTTTTTCCAAATATTGCGTTACAATTGCATTTTTTTCTTTTATATTTTGTTATATAAATGCAACAATTATTAGAAGTTTCCATTATAATTTTATAATATTTTATTTTTATATATCTACTTTTATTAATATACCGGCATTTATATAACTATCATAATCATAAAATTTATTATTTAATTCAACATATTTTTTATCATTTATTATAAAGACTTTTCCTTTATTTTTTCTAAGTTTTTTATATTTCATATTTCTCAATATTTTATAATCCTCATCTATATTTTTGGTATATGATAATTTTTTATTTTCTAAATTTATAGGCCAATTATAACATTTGTATCCCGATTCTAATGGTTTATTTTGCTGCGAGTTAATTATACAATCAAATGATACAGCTTTTAACATTTGTAAAAATTGATTTATTAAATTTTCCTTTGATTTTGCTATCTGTAATATATGTTGGTCTGTTGTTATTCCTTTATCTAAATTTTTAATTGTAAAATTTTTCTTTAATTGTTCTTTTGTTAATTTCATAATATAACCTATTACTTGAACATTTCTTTCTTCTTTTGGTAATAATTCATGTGAACAAGTTCTAACTGCTCTACCTACAACTTGATTTATTCTAACTGAATTCCAAAAATATTCCATTATTAATACACTTCTAACATTTTTTAATGATATACCTTCTGCACCAGATTGCGTTATCATCATAATTCGTATCATTTTTCCATATAATTGAAATTTGTCATTATTTTTAATTCTATCCGGTAATTCATTAAATAATTCTTCATTAACTAAACTATAATCCCCATTAAATAAATGCATTAATTGATTAGTTTTTTCTCTATCATTACTAAATAGTATATATCTTTTATTATCATATTCTTCACTAAATATCGAAATATCTTCAAATCTATAACCATTATCCGTTTTAATTATTTTAACTTCTTTATAATTATTTTGATATAATACTTTAGTAAAAATACCTAAACCTTCTACTGTTCTAAATTGCGAATATATTAATACAGAACCAGGAGATGATTCAATATCGGTTAACATTTTAAAATATTTTGGACTAAATTTTGTTTTAAGATTTTCGTTTGTTAAATAATTACCATTTACTAATTCATCAATTCCATCATTAATCATTTTTTCATATTCCATTTGAACTTTAGTTTTGTTATCAACTTCTTTTTCTTCAATTTCATCTTCTTCTTTTACATCTAATTCTTTTTTTAATATTTTTTTTATATCTTGTGGAAACAATCTTTTAATTTCACTTGGAAATGCAAAATTACATACCATACGACTGAATGCTCTATAAACTGAATTTTTATCTTTCATTACATCCATTACATTTTTTTTAAACTTATTATATTTATTTGCTTCATCCATTGCTCTTTCTTTTGCTCTAACTTCATCATATATTCCCAATTGATGTTCTGTCATATTTAAATAATTAATTTTAATTGGTAATAATTCAGGAAACAATTCTGTTCCGGATGTTCTATAATAACTTATTGTTCCCATAATTCTTCTTTGAAATAAATCTTCATTTTTTATTTTAGGATTTTCCTCATCTTTTTTATCTATAAATATTTTTTCAAAATCTTCTTTTGTATTTGGTAAAGCATAATAATTTTTTTCACTATATTTTTTACTAACATTAAGGTCTTTTATTTTATTTAATTCATTTTCAATATTTTCTAAAACTTTACTTTTTATAAAACTCCATTTTTCATTTTTTACTTTATATGAATTATTTTCTCTAACATATCCTTCTGGTAATAAAGCAATTGATATTGTTCTATCTTGATAATATAAATAATCTATATAATTACTCATAGTACTTTCTTTTAATTTTTTCTTTATTTGTTCAATATCACCTTCTTTTGATGTACTTAATAATTTATAATTATACATTGTCATTGGTCCTCTAACTAAATTTAATAATGTGGCAATTTCATAAGGATTATTTATAATTGGTGTACCAGACAATAATACTAATTTACAATTTTCAGAACTCATTAAATTATTATAGATACTTCTTGCAAGTTTTGAACCATTTACTATACGACTTATTAAATTATGTATTTCATCTACAATTACAAATGAATTATTGAATGTTTTTTTATTTAAATCTGTTACTAATTTTTGGGTTAATCCATTATAACTTATAAAAGTATATTTATTTTTTATGATGTGCATTATTGTTTCTTGTACTCTTTGTTTATCATCTTTACTTATACTTTTATAACTTATATTTTTTTTTATAATTTCTATGTCTTTCTCATCTATATCATCTTGGTATAATGGTATCCAAATTATATTATCTTTTTTAATAAATTTATCCGTTATTCCATATTTTTTTAGTTTATCTATTAAATCTTTTGATTTCCCCATTCCTTTAATTTTTAATTGACTCCACGATTTTTTCATATTTAAACCGACTGTTGATATTTTTAATAGTTCATTTTCATAATTTTTTGCTAATGATGCTGGTGTTAAAACATATATATTTCTTTTTTCAATAAATCCTTCTGCAGCTGCTATTGAAGCCGCTGATTTACCAGAACCTAATTCATGATAAGCTAAAATACCTCTATATGGACTATCAAATTGTAAAAAGTCTTTTAGTATTCTTTGATGTGGAAATAATTCTATAGTTTTTATGTCTATATCACATTCTCCATCTGTACATTTACACTTATCTTTTTTTATTTTACTAGGATATTTACTACGATTAAAAGTTTTATAAATATCATTTGTAAATCCAACTCTATTTTCGGTTGTCCATTTATTTGGTTTAACTTCTATATCCATTCTATTATTTTATAATAATATAAATAAAAAAAATGAAAATTTATTATATATAAATATATAATATAAATATTTAAATTATGAGTGAATTTGTGAAAGAGTATCATAAATTAAAAGAGAATAAAGACACTATTCAGTTTATTAAAAAAGCTATTCAAAATTCAAATAATAGCGATGGGGGTCCATTTGGTGCTGTAATAACTAAAAATAATAAAATTATTGCTAATGGTACTAATAAAGTAACTATTGATAATGACCCCACAGCACATGCCGAAATTGTTGCAATTAGAAATGCTTGCAAAGAATTAAACGATTTTAATTTAAGTGAATGTATTTTATATACTAGTTGTGAACCTTGTCCTATGTGTTTATCTGCAATTTATTGGTCAAGAATTCCAGTTGTATATTATGCAAATACAAGACAAGATGCCGCTTCAATTGATTTTGATGATCAAAAAATATATGATGAAATATCTAAAAAAATTGAAGATAGAGAAGTTAAAATGATTCATGTTGAAAATACTAATGCGTACGATACCTTCCAAAATTGGAAGAATAATCTAAATAAAAAACATTATTAACTTACATAAAAAAATGATTTTAATATATAATATTAACATATATTATTATATACACTATTAATGTCTAAAATTACAATTGATAATTCTAGTTTTAATATAATTAAAAAATATTATGATGAAATATTAAATATTGATAAAAGCACATATAAATCAACTAATGATGAACCGACCCCTATTGATTGTATTACTGAAATGATAACTAAAATTCCTAATGAATTATGGGAAAAGAAAGATTTATCTATATTAGACCCGTGTTGTGGTAATGGAAATTTTAGTATTCCTATTATATTCGAATTGTTAAAATATCACGATAAAAAAACTATATTAGAAAAAATATTAGAATTTAATGATATTAATGAAAGTAGATTAGAAAATGTACGCTCTGTATTTTGTAGTGAAAAATATAATTTACAAATAACTAATCATGATTTTATTACATTTAATACTACTAAGAAATATGATTTAATTGTTGCAAATCCGCCATATGCAAAATTATTAGAAAATGGTAAAAGAGCATCAAAAAATCATAACTTAATTAAGGATTTTATTGAAAAAGCATTATCACAACTAAAACCTAATGGTTATTTATTATTTATTACACCAGATAATTGGATGTCTTATGCTGATAGAAATGTATTAATTGAAATAATTACAACATTACAAATAATACATTTAGATATACATAATGCAAAAAAATATTTCAAAAAAATTGGTTCAAGTTTTACTTGGTATATTATTCAAAATTGCCCTTTCTATAAAAATATTAATGTTTCTGGAATATGGAAGAAAAAAGAATATGTTAGTTCTGTTAAATCAACAAAACGCAAATATATTCCATTATTATATAATGAAATGGTTCAAAATATATTATCAAAAACTATTGATAATATATCTTTACCAAAATTTGAGATTAAAACAAGTAGTGATTTACATAAATATACAAAGGCGAAATTTATTAGTACTGAAAAAACAGAAGAATTTAAATATAAATTAATTCATACACCAAGTCAAACTGTATATTCATCTAGACCTCATAAATTTCAAGAAGGATATAAAATATTTATATCAACAACAGATAAATATCGTGTATTTATTGATAAATGTGGAATGACACAATCAATTGTATTTATAATATGTTCTAATGAAGAACAAGCAAAAAAATATTTACAAATATTACAACACCCATTATATGTATTTATAAATAATATTTGTCGTTGGGGAAATTTTAATAACATAAGAATATTACAAAGTTTTCCTATTCCAAATATTGAATATTCAGGAAATTATGAAGAATTATATAATTATTTTAACATTACTAAACAAGAAATTGAATATATTAACGCTAATCTCTAAATATATTATTCTTTGTAATCCGGATCACTATTGTCACACAATATTGGTTTTTCGTTATAATTATTTTTGTAATCTTGTATAAATGTGCTCTCATATGCATGGTATGTTTGTGTTGTTATTTTCGTTTCTTTACCAAAAATTTCAATAATAATTTCTTTTTTAGGTAATTCATATCCATACATTTGGATTTTACAACCAAGATTCAAGTAAAAGTCAAATGTGTTGTAAATAAAACCATTTGTTTTAGAACAATCGCCTGATTTTCCTCTTTCTTCAATATGATGCCCACAAAGATAAGAATCTACTCTTCCTTTAAGTCCAGTTCTTGTTCCTCCTATTTTAACAATCATACCGTTTATTACAAGTAAATATAACCATTCAGATTTTTTGTTAAACGCTTCTTGTGAAATGTTTGGAACAAATTTAATTACAGTATTCCTTTTTCTTTTTCCTTGGTTTTTTCCAGATGTAAATACTTCATTGTCCAAAACTATGTCCGCGATTGGAATAAAATATTCCTTTCTATTATATTCTTCAAATGGAATTGTTTTATTAATTGGGATTAATTTAATCCATCTTTTGATTGATGAAATATTATACTGTTCATCAATGTTTGCTAATCCTGAAATATCGCTCATCACTCTTTGTGTGTTATATTTATTTCTTTTATTTAATATCATTTTTTTTTTGGCTTTGTTATTTTACTATACATATTGCTTTCATTTGCTTTCATTTTTTAGATTTAAATACTAATTTTTTAGATTTAAAAAAAAATTATTATAAATTTATTCTAAATAAGATAATAAAATATTTATTGCTGGGTCAGTAAATCTATAATTATGTAAAATATAAAATACTGTTTTATAATCATTTGTTGTTATTTTTTTATTATCTAAAATCTTAATAAGTTTTACAACATCATCTTCTGATATTCTGCCATCTCCTTGTCCTTTTATTAATTCGGCAGTTTTTTCAATTAATAAATAGTTATATTTTTTATTAACTATTAATTCTAGCATATCACTATTATTTTGAATTAACTCTTTTCCCTTGCTTGTTAATAAATTACCTTCGTAGTCTACCAATACTAATGATGGTATACCTTGAACACTAAAAAATTCTGATAATTTTTCTGATTTTTCATTATCAAAAGGTAATGATTTCCAAGGCATTTTAGAAAAATAGTCATTGAATTCAGTTTCATCTGAATCTAATGAAATAAATATTACTTCGAAATTTTCAACTTTATCATAAAATTCTATTAATTTTGGTGTAAATTTTCTACAAGGTCCACACCATTTGGCACTAAAATATAATCCAAAATGTTTATTTTTTGTCGTTCCTTTTAACTCATATTTTTTATTTTTATTGTCTATTAGCTCATTTCCTATAATATCGTAGTAACTTGTCATTTTATATATAAATATAATTTTAATTTCTTTATATAATTAAATGAATAAATTAAAAAAAATAAGATTCGAAGTTATTTCACAAAATATTCTTGATAATATTAGAATTCGTGAAATTGAATTTGGTAATTTAAAATTTTATCATAACAATGATAGAACTAATAATATAAATATTACAAGTGATTTAAATTTTGATTTAAATAATGATGGTATTATTACGAATAATACAACCGACTATAATAATATTGTAAACGGTGATTTTAATAATTATCTAATACTTGATAAAAATACTGCTATTTTTGAAAAATTTATTGAATTTGATTTTGATTTAAATTATGATATGCCAAATTTTTTAAATTCATTATCATATACAAAACTTTATTGGAATACACCTTATGATATGTATACTGATGAAAGAATATATCCTTCGCAATATGCAAGACTTAATTATTTTGATAAAATTGATGGTAATTCATCAGATATATATATTATAGAAAACTCGGAATATGATAATGGAATATATGAAATTGCATATTCTACAAGATATAATAGTACTAATCATAGTCCACATTATGTTTTTTCATCACAAAATATAACTTATCATAATGATGCTACTTGGCAAAATAATCAATATGATAATGGTGAATATATAGGGGGTCATTTTTTTAACAATTTAGGTTATTATGGTGATTGGATAACAATTAAGATGCCTGTTAATATAATACCAACAAAAATAAGATTTGTTTCAATTCTTTTTAATAGCAGTCATACAAATAAATTACCTAAAAAATATAGATTATATGGTTATTTTAATTATGCGTGGGAATTGATTATAGATGATTATGTAGATGACGATTATGAATATGAAACATATAATTCAATTCCAAATATTGCATATACTAAAAATATTGAAAATGCTAAAAATTATAATAAATATGCATTAATTGTAAACAAAATTGGTAATACAAATGTTCTAGCAATGTCTAATTTTGAAATATTTGGAAGAGAAGTATTTAAAGAAAATACAAATGTTAGTACAGATCCAATAACTACTCCAATTGTATCAATTAATACTTTAGATAGTAATTATAAATATATTGTATTTCAAAATACAGGCGATAATCAGACTTCATATAATATTACATTTAATAAAAGTTCTCTTTGTGATATTTTGGTAGTTGCTGGTGGCGGTGGAGGAGGTAGAAGTATTGGTGGTGGTGGTGGTGCTGGTG
>CERK01009952.1_pt1 | contig 44580 bp, 39 predicted proteins | sample 530771 | NCBI WGS metagenome assembly CERK01 (sample SAMEA2620950, study PRJEB7988) | marine metagenome | biome: marine biome (ENVO:00000447); feature: deep chlorophyll maximum layer (ENVO:xxxxxxxx); material: "saline water (ENVO:00002010), including plankton (ENVO:xxxxxxxx)" | depth 30 m
CTTGAAGTATACATTTCAATTAGCTGATTTGAGAAAGCACCAGCAGAATCGCTAAACGTACTTCCATCTCCATGCATTACAAAATATCCTAGGCCTATGAAACAAATACCTAATAGTGCGGTACCTATATAACCAACATTAAAATCAAACATTGAATTTTTAAGATTATAATTTTTCGATGTTTTCTTTTTTTCTAAGGACCAAATCGAATGCCATACAGAAACGTCAAGTGGAGCAGGCATCCATCCCATAAATGCGATAAGAAAAACAATTGATGTAGTATCTGTCGGAAAAATTTGTTTAAAATTAAATTCTGAGTCAAAATCCAAACCTGCAATTAATGTAGCTGCAAGAGTGCTGATTGCTAAAATCAATATAATGTATTTGATAATCTTATCAAGAAATTCGTATTGACCTCTAACCAAAATTAAGGAACAAATTAAGGTGATTAAAACAGTCCATATTTCAACAGAAATAAATTCTGCAGTTATTGAATTTGCAATTCCTGCAGTCACTATAGTCACTGCAGTTTGAATAGAAAACATTGTTGCTAGAGATATTATAAAATAGAATACAAGAATCAGTTTGTTTAATTTGTAATATCCCGAAAGCATACTTTCACCTGTTGACAAAGCGTATCTTGGACCAAATTGAAAAAAAGGATATTTAAATAAATTTGCAATGATTAATGCCCAAATAAGCCCCAAGCCGAAATCAGCACCTGCTTTTGTAGATTGCACTAAGTGTGAAACTCCTATTGCAGCACCAGCAAATAATAATCCAGGCCCCAGTTTTTTTAATATGGAGCTAATTTCCCTCATCACATTCTCCAAACTCTGTGGGGCTTTTTCCGCAAAAACTGCAATTTTCACCTTTCTCGTTTAGGTATGGATTTTGGCTGGCGCAAGTTCCAGAAAACTCACCGTCTTTTTTAGCCCATATTTTAATGCTAATGCCAAGAACACATAATCCAAGCACCAAAATTGTTACGATAGTCTCAACCATAATAATATCTAATTTATTAAATAATATTTACTTCAGTTTCTAATTGAATTTTAAAAAGTTTCAAAATTACTTCTTTAATAGAAAGAGCTAATTTATGAATATTTTCACCATTTGCATTTCCGTAATTAATAAGTACTAAAGGCTGTGTAATATGAACTCCATAATTACCAAAACTCTTTCCCTTAAAACCAGACTTTTCTATTAACCATGCTGCTGGTATTTTGTATTGATTTTCATTTATTTTGTAATTAGGAACATTGTCAAATTTTTCTTTCAACCAATAAATTTTTTTACTATTTACAATTGGATTTTTAAAGAAACTTCCCGCATTGCCAATTGTATTTGGATCAGGTAATTTTTTAGTTCTGATTTTACAAACAACAGATGAAATATCATTTATAGATGGTTTATTGATATTTAATTTCTTTAGTTGATCATTAATTACCCCATAAGATGAATTTATGATATGATTTTTAGTTGTTAGTTTCATTTTAACAGAAATGACTATTAAACTTTTATTCTTTTTAAATATTGAATCTCTATACCCAAATTTACAATCTTGGCTACTAAATATTCTAATTTTATTACTTTCTAAGTCTAAGACTTCACATGAAATAAAAACATCTTTTAATTCAACCCCATAGGCTCCAATATTCTGAATCGGAGCAGCACCGACATTTCCTGGAATCAATGATAAATTTTCTATTCCGCCTAGATTTTTTTCTAAACACCAATTAACCAATTCACTCCAGTTTTCTCCAGCCATGGCTTTTACTTCGCAAAAATGTTCATCAATTTTTTTTAAATGAATTCCTTTGATATTTATATGAACTACGAGGCCTTTAAAGTTTTTGGTGAACAAAATATTACTGCCGCCGCCAATAAATAATTTTATTTTCTGTTTGTATTTATTTTCTATAGAAATCAGATCCTCCACTGAATTTACTTGAATAAATTCAGTGGCATTTACATTAATATTGAAACTATTATAATCTATTAACGGAAAATTTTTTTTAATATTCATTTTTTAAAATATTCTGTTAATCCATTTTTTAAGATCTTGATTGAACTTTTTAAATCATTTTCGTTAAGTACATAGGCAATACGAACCTGATTATTTCCCAAATTTGGGGTAGAATAAAATCCTGCTGCAGGGGCTATCATTATTGTTTCTTTGTTAAGATGATAGCTCTTAAGTAACCATTTCGCAAAATCCTCTGAATTATCTACTGGGAGTTGAGCAATGCAATAAAAGGCACCATTTGGTTCTGATACTTTTACACCAGGAATATTTTTTAATCCGTCAATTAAAATCACTCTTCTTTGGTTGTATTCTTTAATTATTTTCTCAAAATAATCTTGACCCGAATCCATAGCTGCTGTACTAGCAATCTGTGCTAGGGTAGGGGGAGATAATCTTGCTTGAGCGAATTTCATAGCTGTAGCCATAAATTCTTTATTTTTTGAGATAATGCAACCAATTCTTGCACCACACATACTATATCTTTTAGAAACGGAGTCAATTACTATTGCATTTTCAGAAATGTCTTCAAACTCTAGGATAGATGTATGTAAGATACCGTCATATGTAAATTCTCTGTATACCTCATCAGCAATTAAATATAGATTATATTTTTTTACAATTTGAACCAATCTTTTTATTTCTTCTTTTGAGTATACATAACCCGTTGGGTTATTTGGATTGCAGATTAAAATTGCTTTAGTTTTATCGGTAATTAAATTTTCAAATTCATCAATATTTGGTAATGAAAAATTATCATCGATATTTGAAAAAACTGGAATTATTTTTACTCCATTTGCAACTGAAAACCCATTATAATTTGCATAGAACGGCTCTGGAATAATGACTTCATCGTCAGGATCCATAATACTGCCTATGGTAAATAGTAATGCCTCACTGGCTCCACTTGTAACAATAATTTCAGAAGTAGATACATTTACATCATGAGTCTTGTAGTATTCCGAAATTTTTTCTCTTAAAACTAAATCTCCTTCAGATTTTGAATACGCAAGAACTTTTATATCAGATTTTTTTACAGCTTTAATTGCATTAACAGGAGTTTCTATATCTGGTTGACCAATATTAAGATGGAAAACTTTAATCCCCCTACTTTTAGCCTTTTCGGCATAAGGGACTAGCTTCCTTATAGGAGATTCAGGCATTAAATTCCCTTTAATAGAAATTGATGGCATAAAAATTTTATATTTTAATTATATTCTTCTAAAATACTTTTTTTACTTTCTTCTGTCCCGTTAATATTATTATCATTTATTACTTCTCCAGTTATCTTGAGATAAACGCTTGGATTAGAAGCATTTGAAGTAACACTAATTGATTTTCTAATAAGTCCTACTCTTTGGGTATCATATTTTACTTGAATTTTATCTGATTCTCCTGGTAGAATTGGTTTTTCAGGTTTCTCTGGTATTGTACATCCACATGATGATTTTACTTCTGAAATAACCAAAGGTGCATCACCGGTATTAGTAAATATAAATTCTCTAACACCATCAGAGCCTTTATCAATTACTCCATAATTAATAATTGTTTTTTCAAACGATATTTCAGCTTTTTTTTCTTGAGAATAACTATTTAAACCAAATAAAATCAATAAGGCAATTGTTATAAAATTTTTCATAAGTTTTATTATAAAATTATATCAGATAAATATAATTATAATTAGTCAGATTAAGAAATATGAGTATTTTCGTATTGTAAATTTATAAATGATCATGCCATCAAACTATAATCATCAGGAAATAGAAAAAAAATGGTATTCCTATTGGATTAAAAACGATTACTTCTCGTCTATTCCAGATGATCGTGAGCCATATTCAATTGTTATTCCTCCACCTAATATCACAGGAGTTTTGCATATGGGGCACATGTTAAATAATACCATTCAAGATATTTTGGTAAGACGGGCCAGATTATTGGGTAAAAATGCTTGTTGGGTTCCTGGTACTGATCATGCATCGATAGCCACCGAAGCTAAGGTTGTTGAAAAGCTTAAAGAAAAAGGAATTGATAAAAATGATCTTTCACGAGATGAGTTTATGACTCATGCATGGGAATGGAAAAATGAATATGGAGGTATTATTTTAGATCAGCTAAAGAAAATTGGATGTTCATGTGATTGGAATAGAACAAAATTTACTCTTGATGAAAACATGAATGAGTCAGTGAATAAAGTCTTCATTGATTTATATAAAAAAGGCTTAATATATAGAGGCTACAGAATGGTTAATTGGGATCCTCAAGCTAAGACTACTTTGTCGGACGAGGAGGTGAATTTTATCGAAAAAAATGGTAAGCTTTTTTATGTGAACTATAATTTGAAAGATTCTGATCAATTTTTAACGATAGCGACAACTCGTCCAGAAACAATTCTTGGTGATACAGCAATTTGTGTTAATCCTAATGATAAAAGATTCCAAAATTTTATTGGTAAAAAAGTAATAGTTCCGATTGTAAACCGTGAAATTCCTATCATAGCTGACGAATATGTCGACATTGAGTACGGTACGGGATGTTTAAAGGTCACACCTGCCCACGATCCGAATGACAAAGAATTAGGAGAGAAACATAATCTGGAATTTATAGATATTTTAAATGATGATGCATCCCTTAATGAAATATGTATGCATTATAATGGAATTGACAGATTTGAGGCTAGAAAAAAAATTATAAAAGAATTAAAGGAACTAGGTTTATTTATTAAATCCGAAGATATAATTCATAATGTTGGAGTGAGTGAAAGAACTGGTTCTGTCATTGAGCCTAAATTCAGTCATCAATGGTTTTTAAAAATGGAAAAGCTTGTTCAGCCTGCTATTAAGTCTGTTCTGAAATCCGATGAAATTAAATTTTTTCCCAAGAAATTTGACAATAATTTTAAAAACTGGATGTTAAATATCCATGACTGGAATATTTCAAGACAACTTTACTGGGGACATCAAATACCCGTCTATTATTTTGGTAAAAATAATGATGAATATGTAGTAGCTAGTAATCCTAACGAGGCTTTAAAACTTGTTAAAGAAAAAACAAAAAATCATTCTTTTTCTTTAAATGATTTGAAACAAGATAATGATGTCTTAGATACGTGGTTTTCTTCATGGCTATGGCCTATTAGTGTATTTAACGGAATAATAGATCCTGAAAATGATGAAATTAATTATTATTACCCAACTTCTGATTTAGTAACGGGTCCAGATATCATATTTTTTTGGGTTTCAAGAATGATAATGGCTGGTTATGAGTTTAAGTCTGAAAAACCTTTTAAAAACGTATATTTTACTGGGATTGTAAGAGATAAAAAAAGAAGGAAAATGAGTAAATCATTGGGTAATTCACCCGATGCATTAAAGCTTATTGATAAATATAGTGCGGACGGGGTAAGAGTTGGCTTGATGTTAAGTTCTGCAGCAGGAAACGATTTATTATTTGATTCAGCTCTGTGTGAACAAGGAAAATCTTTTTCAAATAAAATTTGGAACTCCTATCGACTTATCGATGGCTGGAAGGTTGAGGAGATAAGCCAGCCTGATTATTGTAAAGTAGCTTTAGAGTGGTACGGTCAAAAATTTGATTCTACACTTACTCAAATTAACGATCACTTTGAAAAGTTTAGGATCAGTGATGCATTGATGGCAACTTATAAATTAATATGGGATGATTTCTGCTCGGTTTTTTTAGAGATTATAAAACCATATTACGGAAAGCCTATTGATTCAAAGACATACATGGATTTAATCAAAATTTTTGAAAAAAATTTAATTATTCTTCACCCTTTTATGCCTTTTATTACAGAAGAGATTTGGCATTTAATCGATCAAAGAACGATGGAAAGCTCGCTCATTATTTCAAAATGGCCTTCTATCAAAAATTCTGACAAGAATGATTTAATTCAAGATTTTGACAGTTTATTAAATGTTATCTCAGGTATACGAAATTTTAGAAAAAAACAGCAGGTTTCCTTTAAAGATCCCATTGAATTGAGCGTTGTAAATAATGACAATTTTTCTACGCAGTATGATTCAATAATTTCTAAACTTTGCAATGTTTCTTTGATTGACTATCAAGACAACGAAATAGAAAATTCAATTTCATTTAGGGTAAATTCAAATATATATTCAATTCCTTTTAAGCAAGAAATTGATGTTGAGCAAGAAATTATCAAAATAAACAATGATTTAGATTATCAAAAAGGATTTTTAAAATCTGTAGAATCTAAATTAAATAATAAAAGATTTACGGAAAATGCCCCAGAGTCTGTATTAAATAATGAGATTAAGAAAAAAGATGATGCACTTTCTAAAATTAAAGTTTTAGAAGAAAGATTGATAAATTTAAGAGATTAGATTTATTTCGAACTAAGTACGGTTACTCCTCCTTTAACTACTTCGTTTAATTTAACATTTATTTTTGACCCTAGAGGTAAATAGAGATCAACTCTTGACCCAAACTTTATAAAACCGGCATCGTTTCCCTGAACTACTTGCTTACCTACCTTAGCATAATTAACTATCCTTCTTGCAAGTACTCCCGCAATTTGTCTGTATAAAATCTTATCAAACTTTTCATTTTTTATAACTATTGTAGTTCTTTCATTTTTTGTGCTAGACTTAGGATGCCAGGCGACAAGATAACTACCCGGATGGTATTTAGAATATACAATGTTTCCGTCCATAGGATATCTAGTAACATGAACATTGACAGGTGACATGAACACACTGACTTGTAGTCTTTTATCTTTAAAAAATTCTGGCTCAAATACTTCTTTAATTATTACCACTTTACCGTCAACGGGAGATAAAATATAATTCTCATTTCTGTTTATATTTATTTTAGGATTTCTAAAAAATTGTAAAATAAAAAATAACATTATAATCAGAAATATTTTTATTGAGAGACTATGTTCTATTTCAAAATGATCAATACAAATAACAAACATAGACACGATTACGAAAGAACTTAGAATAATGTTAAAACCTTCTTTATGAAACATATTAAATCAATTTTAAAAATAAATATATGTATGGACTTGCAAATATTATACTATCTAGTCGATCGAGCATTCCTCCATGCCCTGGTATTATTACACCACTATCTTTAACGTTATACTCTCGTTTAAATTTGGACTCAATTAAATCCCCTAATGTCCCGAACACACTTATTATTATAGCTATAATCAACCAATTTGGTGTAGTTAATGAATCATTTATAAATCTTGAAACAATTGACGCAGATAAACAGCAAAAAAATAGCCCACCTAAAAAACCTTCAACAGTCTTGTGGGGTGAAATACTATAAAACAGCTTTTGTTTACCAAAGTTTTTTCCTACAGCATACGCAAAACTATCGTTAACCCATATCAGAATAAAGCATCCAAGTATTAAAGAATAATCAAAAAAGCCATTAATGTTAGCTATTAAATAGATAAACACAAAAGATGAAGAAATATAAAAGGTAAAATTAATATATTTTTTTGCTAGAAATTTAGGTAAGTCTTTAGATGAAAATAGATCTCTTGCTAAAAAAATTGAAACAAAAATAGATATTATTAATAATGTATCTTTTGAATCGTTAAAAAAAGAGTTAATAATATTATTATAATTTAAATAGTATTCTAATGAAGCAAAATATATAAAAATTAAAGAAAATATTACGTAAAGATTAACTCCTTTTTGATTTAAAATCTTATTGAATTCATAAGAGCATATTATTCCAAAAATAAAAGTTAAAATTGTAAAACTTAAATGTGTTTTTAATGAAGCTATAAATATAGCTACAAAAATCAACCCGCTAATAATTCTTTTATTTGATTCTCTCAATTATTTAAAACCTTTTTCAAGAAGGATCAAATATAAGTTTTTTGATGAAGTTCCATAGCTTAAAAAGTTTTTATCTTTTCCTTCATCATTAAAATTTTTAATTGTAGTGATATTAGTTGGAATTTCTTTGCCACTTAATTTTATTTCAGATAAACCTTCACTAATTGAATTTGAAAATTTTTTTGTATCAGAAAAAATTATAAAATTTTCTGGAAATTCAGATATTTTTTTTTCATTTATCTGATTGGATGAAATTAGTATTGATCCATCACTTGCTATCAAATTTTCACAATCTGTAATGAAGCATTTACGATTTTCTAATTTTGATTTAGATAAACCTTCAATCTTAAATTCTTTTAGCAGAACAGGGTTCATAACAAAAATATCATCTATTTGCCAATCATTTTCTTTTAGTATTTTTTCAAAGTTGTTTTTAACTTCATTTAAATTTTCACAATAAAGAAATTTACCACCGTTTTGTATAAATTTTTGAATAAATCTTTCTTCAATTACAATCTTTTTCTTTGGAAGAAATTTACTTTCTTTTTTTTCTTTAGAGGATGATTTATTCTTAAAAATATTTTTTAAAAAATTCAATTAAATAGATTTTGTATAATGAAGTAAAAAACATAAAATTAATTAATTATAGTTAAAATAAAAACTATAAATATTATTTTTTGTTTTCATTATTATCAAAAGGTCTTTTACCAAATATTTGTTCAAGATTATCTTTAAAAATAACCTCTTTTGATAAGAGTACTTCCGCTAATTCAATTAATTTTTTCTTATTTTTTTTGAGAATTAAAATGGCTCTCTGATATTGTTTTTCTATGATTGCTGAAATTTCTTTATCTATTGTTTCAGCAGTTTGTTCACTGTAAGGTTTTGTAAATCCGTATTCATTCCCGTTTGATGAGTCATAGTATGTAAGATTACCAACCTTATCATTAAGGCCATAAACTGTGACCATTGCTCTTGCTTGCTTAGTAACTTTTTCAAGATCACTCAGAGCACCTGTGGAGATTTTATTAAAAATAACTTTTTCTGCAGCTCTTCCACCGAGAGCAGCACACATTTCATCAAGCATTTGTTCAGGTCTAACAATAAGTCTTTCTTCTGGAAGATACCAGGCAGCACCTAAAGATCTCCCTCTAGGAACTATAGTTACTTTCACTAATGGAGCAGCATGTTCTAACATCCAGCTCACAGTAGCATGACCAGCTTCATGATAAGCAACTGCTTTTTTTTCTTCCTTAGTGATAATTTTGTTCTTTTTCTCTAAGCCCCCAACAATTCTATCTACAGCATCAAGAAAGTCTTGTTTACCTACTGACTTTTTATTTTTTCTAGCAGCAATTAGCGCAGCTTCATTACAGACATTAGCAATATCTGCACCTGAAAAACCAGGTGTTTGTTTAGATAAAAAGTCAACATCTACAGTCGAAGATTTTTTTATTGGTCTTAAATGAACCTCAAATATTTTTTTTCTTTCTCTAACATCTGGTAAATCTACGTAAATTTGTCTGTCAAATCTGCCAGCTCTCATAAGTGCTTTATCTAACACATCAGCTCTGTTAGTAGCTGCCACAACTATAACATTAGTATTAGTTCCAAAACCGTCCATTTCTGTAAGTAGCTGATTTAGCGTATTTTCTCTTTCATCATTTGACCCCGTGAAATTACTTTTGCCTCTAGCTCTACCGATAGCATCAATTTCGTCAATAAAAATAATAGAAGGAGATTTTTCCTTTGCTTGCTTAAATAAATCTCTTACTCTTGATGCTCCAACTCCTACAAACATTTCTACAAAATCAGAACCAGAAAGTGAAAAAAATGGAACTTTTGCTTCACCAGCAACTGCTTTTGCCAATAATGTTTTACCTGTTCCAGGAGAACCAATTAGTAATGCCCCTTTAGGGATTTTACCACCTAAAGCTGTATATTTTTTTGGATTTTTAAGAAAATCCACGATTTCTTGAACTTCTTCTTTTGCACCCTCTAATCCAGCTACATCTTTAAAAGTTATCTTAACCTGAGAATTCGCATCAAAAAGTTTTGCTTTTGATTTACCTATACTAAAAATTTGACCACCACCGCCAGTGCCACTAGACATTTTTCTCATTATAAAGATCCAAATAGCTATAATAATAATAAATGGAAGCATAGATATTAGAATTTCGCCCCATATGTTTTGCTCAGAGATATAATTTATTTCTATGTTTTGGTTGTTTTGTTCGCTTACGCTAGAAAGTTTATTTTCAAAATTTTGCAAATCTCCAAACTCAAATCTGTAATCAGGATTTTTCGAAGCTAATGAAAGTATATTTTTCTTGGATGAATTTTTGTGTTCATCTCTTAATTTAGCTTCGTTATTTAAATAAACAAAAACTTCTTTTTTGTTAATGATATCAATTTTCTCAACATCTCCATTCATAACATATTTAAAAAAATCTGATGGAGTTGTTATATCGGAGTTTTGGGATGTTGATCCTGAAAATATGTTTAATAACAGAAAGACTAGTATAATTGAACCAAATATCCATTGGTTGTAAGTTGTTTTCTTTGGTGTTTTTTTTTGATTTTTCATTTGACTATTTTAATTCAATTTTTTTGGCATCTCCCCATAATCCCTCAAGATCATAAAATTCTCGTTTTGATTTCTGAAACACGTGTACTACTACGTCTATATAATCTAATAAAATCCATTCAGCATTTTCAGCTCCTTCAATTCCCCAAGGTTTATCTTTTAATTTTTTACTAACTTTTTTTGTAACGGAATTTATAATTGCACTAACCTGAGTATTAGAACTACCATCGCATATTATAAAATAATCACAAACTCTATTTTCTAAATCTCTTAAATCTAATAAACTGATTTCATTTCCTTTAACATCATCTATTCCTTCAACGATTGTATTAATAAGTTTTTTAAAATTAGTTTTACTAGTCATTAAAATTTTTTAGTTTGTACAAATTTATTATTTTTTTTATTTTATATGTATGAAATTAATCAAACTTGATGCCATAGATTCTACTAATTCTTATATGAAAGAATTAATTAATTATGATAAAATTGAGGATTATTCGGTAATTATTTCTAAACATCAAACTAGTGGAAGAGGTAGAAATAAAAATATTTGGATAGATAAACCTTCAATGAATCTTAATTTTAGCATGTTTAAGCACTTAAGTAATTTCAAAATTAAGGATAAATTTTTTTTAAATATTATAACATCAATTTCTGTTTATTTATTGCTAAAAAAATATAAAATAAAGAATATTAGTATTAAATGGCCGAATGACATAATGGCAGGGAATAAAAAAATATCTGGAATTTTAATAGAAAATACAATTCGCGGAAAATTAATTATTAATAGTGTTTTGGGAATAGGGATAAATATTAATCAACTATCCTTTAAAAATTTACCTAAAGCTACTTCTATAATTCTTGAAACAGGAGTGAATAATTCGATTGAAATAATTGCTTTTGAATTACAAAAAATTTTAATAAGAAACTTTAAGATATATAAAAAAAGTCCAGATAAACTATTAACTAATTACAATACACATCTTTTTGGTAAGGGAAAATATAGCGATTGTTGTTTAATTGGTGAAAATAAAATTCAATATGAAATAATTAAGGTTAATAGTTTAGGAGAAATTTTATTAAATACTATTGATGGAAAGACTAAAAATTTTAGGGAAGATGAAATAAAAATTTATTATTAGCTCCAATCTTCAGGAGATTTATTCCATTTTTTTAATGTTTCAACATCTTTTTTATTTATGTAACCCATTTGAACAGCTTTGGAGATAAGTTCAGTGTAATTACTTAACGAGTCAACAGTAATTAAGTTTTTTTCAAAATTTATTTTTGAAATTTTAAACTCGTATGAAAAAATTGCAAGCATTCCGAGTACATTTAATTTATTTTCTTTTAAAGCTTTAATAGCATTTAAACTACTCTTTCCTGTACTAATTAAATCTTCGATTACAACAACTTTTTGTCCTTTTGATATTTTTCCTTCTATTTGATTTTTCCTACCGTGTTTTTTTGGTTCGGGTCTTACATAAATGAAAGGAACATTTAATTTGTCAGCAACCAAAATGCCTATGCCTATTGCACCTGTAGCAACACCTGCTATAACATCAACATTGTTGTAATTTATTTTAATTAATTTTGCAAAATCATTAGCTATTTGATTTCTGTAATTAACATTTGATAAAATGATCCTATTATCACAGTATATTGGAGATTTCCAGCCTGAAGCCCATGTAAAAGGATTATTAGGTTGTAGTTTGACAGCATTTAATTTCAACAAGCACTCTGCTGTTCTTGACTTTAAATTAGATTGATTTATAGTATTCATAGTTATTAGCAACAAAAGTATTAATTTTGATTTTCATTTAATTAAATGATAAAGATTTTTTATAAAGACAATCCAATTATAATTTCAAACAATAAATTTGACTTAAAAGATTGTCTTTTGATTGATTTAAAGTTGCTAAATAACTTTGACATATTAAAAATTCTCAGAAAAAAGAAGTTTTTTCCAATTGGAATTAAATCTAAAAACCCAGAAAAAATAATTTCAAGATTTTCAAAAATATTTCCACAAATAGTAGCAGCTGGTGGTAAAGTATATAACGATAAATCTGAAATCTTATTTATTTTTAGAAATAACAAATGGGATCTTCCAAAAGGTAAATTAGAAAAAAAGGAAAACATTTCTCAGGCCGCTTTAAGAGAAGTAATAGAGGAAACTGGTATTGAAGATATTTCAATAACTAGACCCTTAGAAAGAACATTTCATATTTTTAAAAAGGAAAAAAAATATTATTTAAAGTCAACTTATTGGTTTGAGATGAAATCTAACTTTTCTGGTGAGTTTAAACCTCAACTAAAGGAAGGTATTTCTAGAGTAGAATGGATAGGATCAGATCAGATAGATAAAGTGCTTCTAAAAAGTTATGCTAATATTAGATTACTTATTAGTTAAATTACTACAGACTTTGGTACAAACTTTTTGTAATTACCATTATTATTTATTATTTCCCTAACAATTGATGACGAAATGAATGAATTTGAAGGAGAAGTCAGGAAAAATAAGGTTTCGATACTTGCTAATTTTTTGTTAAAAAGTGCAATTTTTTTCTCAAATTCGAAGTCCACAGAGTTTCTTAAGCCTCTAATCAAAATACTTGAACCTGTCTTTTTGCAGAAATCAACTGTAAGCCCTTTATATTTGTCAACCTTAATTTTTGGATCATCAGAAAATTCATTTTTGATAAATTCTAATCTTTGATCAATTGTATATTGATATTTTTTTTCAATATTAGATCCAACAGCGATAATAACTTCATCAAAAACATTACTTGCTTTTTTTATTATTTCGCAATGTCCTAAGGTCAAAGGATCAAAAGATCCAGGAAATACAGCTTTTCTCATAATTCAAAAATATAATTATTTTAAGACTTCGTTAATAGAGTTTGAAAATAATTCTTTCAGAGTAATACCAGCGAATTTAGCTTGTTGAGGTAGTATACTTTCATCCGTTAGTCCGGGAACTGTATTAGTTTCTAAATAATAAATACCATTTTTATTTACTATAAACTCACTTCTTGAAAGACCTTTTAAATTCAACAACTTATAAATTTTTTCAGAAATTTTATTAAGATTTTTTTTCAATTCATCATTGATGTTAGCAGGTGTGATTTCTTCAGATTTTCCGTTATACTTAGCTTCATAATCAAAAAAATCATTTGATGTAATAATTTCTGTGATGGGTAATACCGTGATATTATTTTTAAAAGTTACAACCCCTATTGAAAATTCTCTTCCTTCTATATAAGCCTCTATTAGCAGGTTGTCATCCACTTTAAATGCATAATTTATATATTTTAAAAATTCTTTATAATTATATACTTTGTAGACACCAAAACTAGATCCAGATTTACTTGCTTTGATAAAACAAGGAAAACCTATTTCACTTTCTATTTTTTTTAAACTAATATTTGTTGATTTATTTATGACTATTGAATTAGCTATTTTAATATCTTTTTCTTTTAAATATTTAATACATTTAATTTTGTCAAATGTTAGTTCTGATTGTTTAATTCCACTTCCTGTAATCGGAATATTTAAATTATTAAAATATTCATGAATTTCACCATCTTCACCTGGAGATCCGTGAATTGCGTTAAAAATACAATCAAATTCAATTTCTAAATTATTTTCTATTTTAAAGGTTTCCTTTATAATATTATGTTTTTTTTGATAATTATCAACATAGTACCAATTATCTTTTAGAAGATATAGTTTAAAGCAATTGTATGTTTTTTTCAGAGTATTAAACACAACTTCACCTGATTTCAAAGAAATATTAACCTCTTCTGAATATCCTCCCATTATAATTCCAATATTTAAGCCCATACCATAAATTATTAATTCAAAAATAGCTAATAAAAGTTATATTTAAATTAATTAAGTTTGTATATAATGTTTGATTATGCTATTTCTAAAATATTTATTTAGTAAATCTTTTATTAAGAACCTTATTTATATTTCAATTACTATATTATTATTTTTTTTGTTTTTAAAATTATTTTTAAGATTTAAAACAAATTTTGGTAAATATGTTATTGTTCCAGATTTGATTGGATTAACAACAGATGAGTTCGGTAAAGAATTAGAAGACTTAAGTTTGCATTACATTGTTTTAGATTCAGCAAAGTTTAACCCTGACTTTAAAATTAAATCTGTTTTAGAGCAGCTTCCATCAGCTGGATCAAAAGTAAAAAATGGAAGAAAAATATATATAACACTTAATGCATCAGATTTTAAAGATGTTAGAATTCCTAAAATAAGAGGTTACACGATTAGACAAGCTAAGAAAACTTTAAATTATTTAGGCTTTATAACAGGTGAAGTTTCTTACGTAAATTACATTGCATTAGACGAGGTAATTTCGATTTCTAGTAATGGTAACAAATTATATGAAGGTGATTACTTAAAAAAAAATTCAGTAATTGATTTTGTCCTTGGTAATGGAAAACAATAAATCTTTATTTGAACATTTTTCATTTACGGTTGACGTAGGTCAAAGTCCTTTGAGAATAGACAAGTATCTTATGAATTTTGTTGAAAATGCTACTAGAACAAAAATTCAAGCTGCAGCTAAAAATGGTAGTATTTACGTAAATGATATTGTTGTTAAATCTAATTACAAGGTTAAGCCAAATGATCAAATAAAAGTTTTCTTTGAATATCCACCTTTAGAAAATGAACTGATTCCAGAAAAAATTTTTATTGATATACTTTATGAAGATGATGATTTAATAGTCATAAATAAACCTGCTGGCTTGGTTGTTCACCCTGGACATGGTAATTACTCAGGAACTCTTGTAAATGGGTTAATATATCATTTTAAAAATCTTCCGATTAACTCGTCAAATAGACCAGGATTAGTACATCGTCTTGACAAGGATACTAGCGGTTTACTGGTGGTAGCAAAGAATGATCATGCAATGGTAAATTTATCAAATCAATTTGCAAATAAAACTACAAAGAGAGAATATTTTGCAATGGTTTGGGGTTTAGTAAAAGATGATCACGGTAGAATTGATAATTTTATTGGACGTAACCCAAAGAATAGATTACAAAATATTGTTCTGGATAACGAAGCAGGCTTTTCGGGTAAAAGAGCAATTACTAATTTTGAGGTTTTACATAGATTAAATTATGTTAGTCTGGTTAAATGTATTCTTGAAACAGGAAGAACTCATCAAATTAGAGTTCATTTGAAACATATTGGCCACACAATTTTTAATGATCATAGGTATGGAGGTAACTTAATTTTAAAAGGAACAACCTTTACGAAATATAAACAATTTGTTGAAAATTGTTTTAAAATCTTACCAACACAGGCGTTACATGCAAAAACTCTAGGTTTTACTCATCCAAAAACCGGTAAATTTCTTCAATTTGATTCAGAATTACCTGATAATTTTAAATTATGTATTGAAAAATGGAAAAAATATTCATCAAATTAATTTCTCATTATTTTTTTTTGAAAAAATGAATTTTCTTCTTTAATTTTAATATTAAATCATTACAAATGAAAATTCTTTTATCTCCAGCTAAATCATTAGACTTTAAATCTGATTTACCGATTACAAATGTAAGTGATGCTTGTTTTTTAAATGAAGCAAAACATCTTAATTCTATTTTAAGAGAAAAATCTCCATCAGAACTTTCGAATTTAATGAATATATCAACCAAACTAGGTGAATTAAATTATGAAAGAAATAAGTCTTGGTCTATTCCATTTTCACCAAAAAATGCCCGTCAGGCAATTTATGCTTTCAACGGAGGCGTATACAAAGGTTTAGATTCTTACACTATTCAAAAATCAAATACAGATTTTTTACAAAGATCTGTAAGAATAATATCTGGCTTATATGGTTTATTAAAGCCGTTAGATCTAATTCAACCATACAGATTAGAAATGGGCACAAAATTGGCATTTGATACTAACAAGAATCTGTATGATTTTTGGACTAAAAAAATAACTAACCAGTTAAACAATGAGATTTCGGCTAACGAACCTGTTATAAATTTAGCAAGTAATGAATATTTTAAGGCCATCGACTCTAAGGTAATTAATGCAGAAATATTTAAAGTAAGTTTTAAACAATTAAAAAATGGTGACTATAAGACAATTGCTATATTCTCTAAAATTGCTAGGGGAATGATGACTAGATTTATTGTTGATAACCAATTAACATCTGTAAATGACATTAAATTGTTTAACAAGGATAGATATATGTTTGATAATTATTTATCTTCTGAGAATGAATTTGTTTTCACTAGATGAAAAATAGTTTCAGAATTTTTATTTAGATTTTATTTCTAAGAAAATCTAAATTATATTTGTTTATATTTGTTTTATAGTACACACATATATACTTATGCGAATTTTTTTAATTGTATTTATTAGCTTTAACGGATTATTAATTTCTCAATCTAATGATAAGGGAGATAATATAAGTTTTGATTATTCTGAAAATCTAACTAATATTTATGAAAGCCCTGAAAATCTTACAAAAACTCCCATTCAGGTTTACAAAGAAATAAATTCAAATATTATAACTGTTAGTGGCTTATCTTCTCAGATTGGATATACTGCAGTTAGTTTATATAATATTTTAGGTAAAAAGGTGCTTTACAAAAATTTTAGCAATCTTTCAAATTCACAATCCTTTTCCATCTCTGGAATTCATAAAGGTATATACATAATTGAATTTCAAAACAAGAATTTTAGGTATTCTAAAAAATTAGTCATCAATTAATTTTTCCTCTTTGTAGATTTTTATCAAATATTTCATGGCATGTAATTTGATTATAATTCCTACATGGGGCTAAGAATATTTTACTGTCTATTTTTTACATGTTTTATTTCATGTAGTACGCTCACAAATAATGATGACAATATTACTGTCTATAATTTTGAAGAGCTCTTTGGCACTTTTGATTTGTCCGATAATACCACATACGTAGTTAATTTTTGGGCAACTTGGTGCTCCCCATGTATTAAGGAATTACCATATTTTGAATATGTTAATCAATCTTTCTCAAATGACAATGTTAAGGTTATACTTGTCAGCTTAGATTTCCCTTCACAAGTTGAAAATAAATTAAAACCTTTTATAGCTAAAAATAATATCAAATCTAGTGTAGTTATTCTTGACGATTCAGATATAAATTCTTGGGTGCCTAGAGTTTCTAGTCAATGGGACGGAGGTATTCCGGCAACATTAATATTAAATAAAAAAAATTATAATTTTTACCCTAAACCTTTTGAGAAAAAAGAGCTAATTTCAGAAATTAAAAAGATTATATTTTAATCTAAATTTTATATATTTATTTTTATGAATTTAGATCAAATTTCTTGGCAAGAAAAATTAAATAATGACAATAGTCCTGTAATTTTGGATGTTAGGACAGAAGAAGAATACGAGCAGAAACATATACCAGGTTCTGTAAATATAAATTTTTATGATCCTTCAAATTTTATTTCAGAAATCAATAAGTTGGATAAAAGCAAATCTTATTATATTTATTGTAGAACTGGAGTCCGTAGTGAAAATTCATGTATCTTAATGTTAGAATTGGGATTTAATAAATTGTATAATTTAGTAGGTGGAATTCAGGAATGGAAAGGAAAAACTATAAATTAATTTACATGTATAGGTATTCTATTTTATTTCTTTTACTTTTTTCATGTTTTTCAAATAATAATGATCTAAATATAATTTCTAATTTTGAGTTTTCTCAATACTCTAAAGATGATATTACACTTATCGATGTAAGGACCTTAAAAGAGTTTGAAACAGGTTTTATCGAAAATGCTATTAATATTGACTTTTATTCTAATTCAATTTCTTCAAAAATCTCTCTTTTAGACAAAGATTCAAAGTTTGTTATTTATTGTAGATCAGATAATAGAAGCACAAAATTTGCTAAGCTGTTATTAGAAAGCGGATTTAAAGATGTAAATGTAATCAAAGGCGGAATGATTGAATGGGTTAAGTCAGGAAATGATTTAATTTATCCAAATTTTAATTAAACTTTCCATAATGGAGTTGGATATACACCATTAGAACTATACGATTGGAGATTTTTTATACTGTTTAATTTATCTTCTTTATATGTCACACCAAACCAGCTACTTTCTGAGTCAATTAGATTAACACTGATAATTTGTTTTGAAAGTAGTTGTTGTGCTGCAAAAGGTAAATATATTTCATCTGTTTGAATATTATTTAGATTATCTATTTGTTTGACAATATATGACTCTAAATGTTTAAAAAAATTGTATTTACAAAGCCAAAAATTCATAGAAACATAATCATCACTATCAAATATTGTATTCGAGTCATGATCTTTTATTTTATTATTAATTTTTTCAATTTTAAGAAATTCATTAATTGATAAAAGTTTATTATTTTTTTCTTTACAAACACCTCTTGAAACAGATCCGTATTTAGACAGAGTATTTTTTAATTTATAAGCTATTAATCCATATTCATTTGGATTATTTGAGTGGTTAAAAAATTTTGAAGCATTTTTATATGCTTTAGCGCCATAATAATCATCTGCGTTAATAATTGCAAAATCTCCATTAATATAATCTTTAGCACACCAAACTGCGTGAGCAGTACCCCAAGGTTTTGTTCTGTTATAATTTGCATTGACTTCATTAGGAAGATTTGAATTTTCCTGAATTATTACATCTAGTTTTATAGTTTTTTTAATTCGAGATCTTATGTAATTAAATAAAAAGGATTTATTTTCTTTTTTTGTAATAATTACGATATGCTTAAAGCCATGTTTTACAGCATCATATATACTAAATTCCATCAGGAACTCACTAGACGGTCCAAGTTCGTCAAATTGTTTTAACTTTCCATATCTACTGCCATTTCCAGCAGCCATAATCAATAATGTCATATTATAAAATTATAATAAAAAAACCCTCACTAGGAGGGTTTTTTAATAAATATTAATTTGTGTCTTACTTCCCTTTAAGAAATGGAAGACCAGTTTTAGTATTTTCTACTACTTGTTTTCCAGCTGGTAGATCACATGCATTAGGCCTAGCATCTTTAGCGAAATAATAAATAGTTTGGTTTCTACCACCTTTAAGTGTAACATCTTTTGAGTGTAAGTGGTAAGTTTTTCCTTTACTGTTTTGGTGTGAATAACCCATATCTTTTTAGTTTTTAAATTATTAATACTTAAATATATGATTTTTTTTTACAAAAAAGAAGATTTTACTCATATAAATCTTATTTTTATTAACAATATTAATAAAATCATCAATTTTTTTCTTCTCTGTTAAGTTGATTTATAATTTTTCTCAAATTAATTTATTTTCAAATTGAAAAACTTATTAACTCTATGCTTTGCGTTTTCAGAGATGTCTTTCCAAAATATATTTATATCTCCAAAATGATAATTATTTATAAGTTTAAGAAGGAAATTACCTTTGATTCCCTTAGGAACTGATGACCATAATAATCCATCATATATAATAATATTAACTGAATTTGGATAAATTTTTTCATCAAATGAAAATAAACCTTTGTGTTCTTTTATACTTGCCTCCCTAGATTCATCCCATTTTATCGGATTCGTAACATACTGATTTTTTTTCCATGAAAAATGCGCAGGATGTTTGCCTTTTTTAGGTTTTTTATTAATTCTAAAAGTATTCCATGACAAATAACCTTTTATATCATTTGGGTCTTTAAGTGCATGAATTGTTTTAAATTCATTAATATCAACTCTTATTCCTGGAATATATGCGGCTATCAATTGATTTTGCAAATCTTTTCCATCGAAAAACTCTTTTAAAAGAGTTTTACAATGATAAGCGCCTTGGCTATGACCAGCTAATATTATAGGTCTTCCATTGTTGAAGTGTTTCAAATAATAAATAAAAGCTTCTTTGATATCATTATATGCAATAACACCTGCTTTTATTCCACCGTTTGATGTATATGGTTCGTAAAATGATCTTAAATGTACTTGTCTGTAAAATGGGCTATAAATTTTACCTGCATTCGCCCAAGCTGTTGCTTGATATTTTATTGCAATATTTTTAACCATTTGTTTATGGTTATAATTATTTAAATCAGAATTCCATGAATTATCTTTTTTATCGGTTAGAAGGGTTGGGTATATATAAAAAATATCTGCTTTTAAATCATTTTTTTCTACATTGTAAAAAGTGTCGATAATACTGTCATTTTTATTTGGATGTGCTGCCCAACTTTCTAATTTACTGTAATTAGGAGATGATGGGATTTCAGAAATAATAAAATCTTTGGTTGCATATTTTGTTTTACATGAATAGATAAAAATTAAACAAAATAAAAATAATTGTATTCTCATAAATTTATATCAAATTTATTTTAAATATGATCACAAATATAATAAGAATTAAAACACATTTTATTAAACATTAATTTATATTTTTACATTTCATTTAACCTTTATTTATGCGTTCATTTAAAATTTCAATTATTTTATTTTTATGCTTTAACCATGCTTTTTCCCAATCGGTTAGGATTAATGAAGTGGCAGCTTCTAATACAATTTTTTTTGATGAAGATGGTGATTCTCCAGACTGGATTGAACTTTATAATTTTGGAAATGATGAAATTTCTTTAAATAATTGGAGTTTAAGCGATTTAGATTTAGATGATAATCCTTGGGTCTTTCCGGAAATAACAATAGACGCAGATGAGTATCTTCTGGTTTGGGCTTCAGATAAGGATAGATCAGATATATTTTTCACAAGAACATTAATCAATCAAGGTGATTCATTTAAGTATATAATTCCAGACGAGAACACTCCATCTGATTGGACAAATTTAGATTTTAACGATGAAAACTGGAATAATGGTAATTCTGGTTTTGGTTATTCTGACAATGATGATTCAACAATTATACCTAGTGGTACCTTAGCAGTATTCCTTAGAAAAACTTTCACTATTAATGATATCAATGAAATTAGTAATCTTATATTAGATGTTGACTATGATGATGGATTTGTAGCATATATTAATGGTGTTGAGGTAGCTAGAGCTAATATTAACGGAACTCCTCCTCAATACAATTCTACTACAAGTATTGATCACGAGGCTCAGATTTACTCTGGTGGTATCCCTGACAGATTTTCAATTGATAATGCAATTAATCTTCTTGTAAACGGAGAAAATATTTTTAGTATTCAAGTTCATAATATTTCTGACTCATCATCTGATATGTCAATAATTCCTTTTTTGTCGGCCCAATATGAAAATATTACAAACGAAGGAGTCATGCCGCCTGATATTTTAGGATTAGGAAGTGGATCTTCTCTTCATACTAATTTTAAAATCTCATCCTCTGGGGATTCCGTTTATTTAAAAGACAGTCAGGGTAATTTAATTGATTCGGTAATTACTCCTAATTTACCTTCAAATATTTCTTATGGAGTTTCTTTTGAAACTGATGATTATTTTGTTTTTGATGAGCCTACCCCTGGTGATGAAAATGATAGTGCAGGTTTTGAAGGGGTATTTTCTAACTCACTTACATTTTCTCATGATGGTGGAATTATTACTAATCCGATAATTCTTGAAATATTTGGCCCTAGCGATGTTGAAATTAGGTATACATTAGACTTTACTGAACCTAATGAAGGTTCGCTATTATATTCAGGCCCAATCACTATAGATGAAACAAATATAATTAGAGCTAAAGCATTTAAAGAAAATTATATTTCTCTTCATTCTGATACAAGAAACTATTTCTTTGATATTGAAAGTGATTTACCAATTCTTCATTTGGTAAGTGATGAATATAATTTATTTGATTATGATTATGGTATTTATACCTATGGTCCCGAAGACTACGGTGGTTATCCATATTTTGGCGCTAACTTTTGGGAAGATTGGGAGAGGCCTGTTCATATTTCATTTTATGAAAATAATCAGCTTAAATTTAATTCAAACGCTGGAATGAAAATTTTTGGTGCTTACAGTAGGGGTTGGGATCAAAAATCCATTTCTTTATACGCTAGAAGTTTGTATGGCGTAGGTGATTTTGATTATCAATTTTTTGACGAATTAAATTATGATTCTTTTGAATCAGTTGTTTTAAGAAATTCCGGAAATGACTGGATGAGAACAAATATGAGAGATGCAGCAATCACTAGTTTAATGATTGATTCTAATCTTGATTTTCAGAGTTTCAAAACTGTTTCCACTTATATTAATGATAATTATTGGGGGTTATATAACTTGAGAGAAAAAGTAAGTGAAAATCTTATCGCTTCAAAGCATAATGTAAATCCAAACAACATTACTTTATTAACAAATAATGCTGAAATTGTTGATGGTGATAATCAGGAATACTTAGATTTAATCTCATTTGTTTCTAACAATGACTTAACAATTGAAGAAAATTATAACTATGTTTCTGAACAAATAGATATTGATAATTTCATTATGTATAATGTTGCTCAGATATACATGGATAATCGCGATTATCCTGGAAACAATATTAAGTATTGGAAAGTACCTGGGGGGAAATGGAGATGGATACTTTATGATACAGATTTTGGATTTGCAGGTCAGTGGTGGGATGATTGGGAACAAAATTACTCATATTATTTTGATACTTTAGAATTTGTTATTTCAGGAAACCAAACAACATGGGCAAATCCACAATGGGCTACACTTCTTCAAAGAAAACTTCTTGAAAACATAAATTTTAGAAATAGATTTATAAACAGGTATGCCGATGAAATGAATACCAGATTTTTACCTTCTAATGTAACAAGTCATTTTTTAAGTATTTATGACAATATGTATAATGAAATGCTAAATCATATTGATCGGTGGATAGAAAGTGAACCATGGGTTTCGACTAATACCGTTTATCAATTTGTTGATAATATGAATAATTTTGCTATCAATAGACAGCCAGAGGCAAAACAGCATATTTTGAATAGTTTTGATTTGGATGAATATCATGAAGTGGTTTTATTTAATAATCAACCAAATATGGGCTTTATAAAATTAAATAATAATTTAAAAATTCAGGAAGAAGAATGGAGTGGTGATTATTTTCAGGACGTTCCAATTACTTTAAAAGCTATTGCAGATCCTGGTTATGAATTCTCCCATTGGACTGGTTATGTTGATTCAACAGAATCAGAGATTGAAGTTAACATTTCTGAAAGCTCAGAGATTCAAGCTCACTTCGTTAATAGTTCTGGTTTAAATTTAGTTATAAATGAAATAAATTTTAAGTCCTCAGATGATTTTAATCCTGGTGATTGGGTTGAGCTTTACAATCCAAATCAGGACGATATAAATATTTCGGGTTGGATATTAAAAGACAATAATGATTCAAACGAATTTATCTTTCCAGACGGAACAATTATTTCTGGTTATAATTATTTGGTTATTGTTAGAAATTCTGATGATTTCTCTGAACTTTACCCAGAGATAGATTATTTCATAGGCGAATTTGATTTTGGCCTTTCAGCTTCAGGAGATGCTGTCAGATTGTTTGACTCAGATTTAATTATACATGATGAGGTTTATTATGAGTCAACATCTCCATGGCCAACTCTTTCTGCTGGAGATGGCTATACATTAGAATTGATAAATCCTTCTTATGATAATTTACTTCCCTCAAGTTGGAGTAATATAAATTATCATGGAAGTCCAGATGCTATAAATTCTGCTACTGCATCAGTTAGTGAAGAAGATTTAATGTATACCAGGGTTTATCCTAATCCATTTGTTGAAAGTTTATATATTTTATTCGAGTTAAACGTAAGTGATTTTGTTACTGTTGATATTTATGATTTAAAAGGTTCTTTGGTTAATAATTTATTCTCAGGTATTTTAAATTCCGGAATAAATAGAATTAATAAAAATTTAGAAAAATTAACCAAAGGAATATATATTCTTAAAATTAAGACAAGGCTAGGTGTAACCCAAACAGAAAAAATTATTAAATTTTAAATTGAATAATTTTCTCTTAATAAATGAACTCGTTCATTTTGTATTTTAATAATTAGCTCACCAAAAAGTGTATTTGCCCAGGCAAACCAGGATCTAAAATAATTATTTGGGTTGTCCTTGTCAAATGCCTCGTGCATAAATCCAGTGTTAGCGTGTGTATTTACAAGCATTTTTAAACATTTTTTTATTTCATCATCATCATTGCTAGTCATTGCCCTTAAAATTATTCCCATGGGCCATATTTTATCTTTGCCTGTGTGTGGACTTGCTTGACCTTCAGCGGCTTTTCCCTTAAGAAAATAAGGATTATTGTTACTGAGTAAAAACTTTCTCGTATTTAGATATATTTTGTCATCTTTAAATTTTGAATTTAAGTATGCCAATGACATTAGTGAGGGAACATTTGCATCATCCATATATAAATTATTTCCAAAACCATCAATTTCATATGAGTAAATCTTTCCAAAATCAAGATGTTCCTTAATAGCGTGCTTTTTAACTGAATTGTCAATTTCTATTGACATTTCTAAGCATTTTTCTGAAAATAATTCATCGATTTTTTGTTCTTTATATATTTTGGATAATTGTTTCATTGAAATTGATGCAAAAATATTTGATGGAATCAAAAATGGATACATGGTTGCATCATCAGATGGCCTAAACATTGAGCAAATTAATCCGTTAGGTTTAAAGGGTCTTCCCGTTCCAGAAAATAGAGGTGCATCTACCATTGCAGTGCCATTTCTAATAAATGTATATGGTGATCTACCGTCTTTTCTTTGTTCGGTTAAAAAAGTATCATAAATAAGTTTTGTGGACTTAATCCAGTTATCATCAAAAATTGAATCATCTTTAGTCAATTTGTAATAATTATAGCTAAGTCTGATAACATAGCAAAGAGAGTCAACTTCCCATTTTTGTTCATGCACTCCAGCAATAGGAGTAGGCATGTCTTTGTTATGAGCTGATAGCTTTGTTAGGTCTTTATAAAAAGAGTTAGCATAAGGGTCTCTAATAACACATTTTGCTTGCCTGTTAATTAGTCCTTTAATTAAATTCTTGATTTTTTCATCTTTTTTAACAAGTGGTAAGTAAGGCCAAACTTGTGCAGTTGAGTCTCTAAGCCACATAGCATCAATATCACCAGTTATTATAAATGTATCAGGTTTACCATCAATAATTTCATAATCAACAGTGGTGTCCAAGGTGTTAGGGTAGCAATTCTCAAAGATCCAAGATAATTGTGGGTCCTTTATTTCTGACTTAATAAATTTGATAGTTTCTTCTACAGCTGGACTTGAAAAAGTTCTGTCCAAATACATTGGCCTATTTGTAACGTATTTGTCAATATTATTTTTAATTTGACCCATTATTGCTGAATTTGATAAAGCAAATCCTGCTAAACTTAAATTTTGTATAAAATTCCTTCTTTTCATAAAATTCCTCTTTTATAAATTTAATTATCTTTGTTGATCAAACCAAAAAAAATAAAAATGAATAACATATCCTTACTATTATTAAGACTAGTTTTTGCAGGCTCAATGCTTTATGGTCATGGATTGTCGAAATGGAAAAAGTTATTTGAAGGTGTTTTTTTCGATGGAAGCTTAAATTTTGCTAATCCAATTGGGATTGGTGAATTACCAACTTTAATACTTGCTGTTTTTTCAGAATTTTTAGCTCCAATTTTTATAATTTTTGGTTTTAAGACAAGATTTTTTAGTTTTTTCCCTGCAGCAACAATGTTTGTTGCCGTATTTATAGTTCATTTGGGAGATCCTTTTGGAAAGATTGAAAAGGCTCTATTATTTTTATGTGTGTTTGTTATATTAATGATGACTGGGCCAGGAAAATATTCAATTGATAAAACAAATTCTATTACTACTGCGACTATTCTTTTTGCAAGTTCCTTTATATTGTATTACTTTTTATATTATCAGGGGGTAAGTCCGATTTTTTGTGCTCTTTTCCTTTTTATAACCGCTGGATGGTATATTTCATTTGCTAGGAGATAATGGTTTTTATTTTCTTTCTCAAGCATTTTTGTAGTTGCATTTACAGTTCATTTCTGATTAATATTTTAACTATCTATCGCTACAAAATATTATTAGAAATAAAATAATAATTATTTGCTATTTGGACTTAAATTAGTATTATTTTTGGTGAACAATTTTTATTAAAATTATTTTTAAAAAAATGAAATTCAGAATTACATTATTATTGTCGTTACTTTTAATAACATCTTTTAATTTTGCGCAATCAATTCTCGTAAGCGGAATAGTTGTTGACGAAGGTGGTAATCCCTTACCTGGGGTTACAGTGTTGATTGAAGGGACTAATAAAGGAACTTCAACTACTTTTGAAGGAACATATGCGATTAAAGCTGATAATGAGAATCAAAATATTCAGTTCTCTTATATTGGTTTTGAGACTCAATTAATTCAAATTAGTGATCAGAGTAAAATTGATATTATTCTAATTGAAAATTTAGAATCACTTGAAGAAGTACAGATTGTAGCATTTCAAAAGCAGAAAAAAAATAGTGTAATTGGTTCTATAAATACAATAAACCCTTCAGAATTAAAAATTCCTACATCTAATATAACCAATGCGATGGCAGGAAAATTGGCTGGAATGATTTCATATCAACGTTCTGGTGAGCCAGGTGCTGATAATGCTGAATTTTTTATTAGAGGTGTTACTAGTTTTGGGTATGCAAACAATCCTCTTATTCTGATTGATGGATTAGAAGTCACCACTAATGACTTAGCAAGGATTGAGCCTGATAACATTGCAAGTTTTTCAATTATGAAGGACGCGACTGCTACTTCACTCTATGGAGCAAGGGGTGCTAATGGTGTAATTCTAGTTACAACTAAAGAGGGTAAAAAAGGAAAGGCTAAAGTTTCCTTTAGATATGAAAATTCAATATCATCACCATCTCAAACTAATGAGTTTTTGGGAGGTGTTGATTATATGAATTTATATAATCGCGCAACCCGAACTAGGGACCCATCTGCTCCTTTAGCTTACAGTATTTCTAAGATATATGGCACCTTAAATGGCGGTGACCCCAATATTTATCCAAATGTAAATTGGTATAATGAATTGTTTAAGGATTATACAATTAACAGAAAAGCAAACTTAAATATTAATGGTGGAGGAGATATTGCGCAGTATTACCTTTCAGTATCACATAATAATGATACAGGATTATTAAAGGTTGATCCTCTAAATAATTTCAATAATAATATTGATATTAAAAGATCAAATCTAAGAGCCAATATAAATATAGATTTAACAAATACAACCAAAATTGCCGTTAAGTTTTATTCCTTATTTGAAAGATATAATGGCCCTTCCGTTTCAGCAAATGATATTTTTGGTTCTGTAATGCAGGCAAATCCTGCAAATTTCCCAAAGTATTTTGTTTACGATGATAATCTAGGATATAATCATACCCTTTTTGGAAACAAAGGTAATGGTGGATTCTCTAACCCTTTTGCTGATATGGTAAAGGGTTATAAAGACAGATTTACTAATACTATTTTTTCCCAAGTTCAGATAGAGCAGGATCTTAAATTTATTACTGAAGGACTTAAATTTCGTGGTATGGCCTCAGTTCGCACATACACTATGAATGAAAATTCAAGAGAATACACGCCATTCTATTATGGAATGGCTGAGGTCGAATCAGAACAAGGAATTTTAAATTATCTATACAGAATTCAAGAAGGTACTGAGTTTTTGAATAATCCAAGTGTAAATAATTTAGGTACCAGTAGATTTTATTACGAATTTGTAACAGAGTATAATAGAAAATTTAGTGATCTACACGATATAGGAGGATTGCTTGTTTTTAATTTTAGTGAATCTTTAAACACAATTGGTGGTAATAGCGCATTTGGAACATTACCTTCTAGAAATATGGGTCTTTCAGGTAGACTTTCATACAATTATGATTCCAGATATTTTACTGAATTAAATTTTGGCTATAACGGTTCTGAGAAATTTGCTGAAAACAATAGATTTGGGTTTTTTCCGTCTGTTGGACTTGGGTGGATTTTATCAAATGAGGAATGGTTTAATAAAAAACTTCCTGATGTAAATATGTTTAAATTGAAATTAACCCATGGTTTAGTTGGAAATGACGGAATTTCTAGTGCTGATGACAGATTTTTCTATTTATCAGAGGTTAATTTACAGAGTGATAGTTATGGTTATACATGGGGATCAGACTTTAATAATTATTATCAAGGTTATGTTATTGATAGATATTCAAATCAAAATGTAACTTGGGAGGTTGCTGAAAAAACAAATTATGGTTTAGAACTTGGGTTGTTTAACTCATTGAACTTACAAGTTGATTACTTTACTGAGCACAGATCGAAAATTTACATGTCCAGAGACTATATTCCGTCAACTATGGGGTTAACCACAACAATTAGTAGTAATTTAGGAGAAGTTGAATCTAGGGGTATTGATTTATCAATTGATTATAATAAAGCTTTTAACTCCGGATTGATTCTTTCAGGAAGAGGAAATTTCACATATTCAACTAACGAGGTTTTAATAAACGGTGAGCCAGATTACACATATGATTATTTGAGTAGAATTGGATATCCAGTTAATCAAGCATGGGGGTTAATGGCTGAAAGATTGTTTATTGATCAAGCAGACATTGATAATTCACCTGAGCAATTTAACGGATTTTCTTCTTCATCAAATTCTTACATGCCTGGTGATATTAAATATACCGATATCAATAATGATGGCGTAGTAAATGAGTTAGATAGGGTCCCAATTGGTAAACCAACAGTGCCTGAAATTGTATATGGATTTGGAGTTTCTGCGTCTTACAAAGGTTATGACTTTTCTATTTTTATGCAGGGAGTTGCTAGAACATCATTTTTTATAAACCCAAATGATATTTCGCCCTTTGTGAATGAAAGAAATGCCTTAAATGTTATCGCTAATAATCATTGGTCTATAAATAATCCAGATCCAAATGCATTTTGGCCAAGACTTTCAACATATTCTATCTCCAATAATGAACAACAGTCAACTTGGTGGCAAAGAGATGGTGATTTTTTAAGATTGAAAAATTTAGAAATTGGTTATACATTCCCTGAAAATGGAGCGGGTTTATTTTCTGGATTAAATACAAGGGTTTATTTTTCTGGACTGAATCTTTTAACTATTTCAAAATTTGATCTATGGGATACGGAAATGGGAGGGAATGGTTTAGGATATCCACCTCAAAAAGTATATAATATTGGTTTACAGGTTAATTTTTAAAAAAATATGAATAAAAAAATTATAATTATTGGTTTATTGTTTTGTATGTTCGGTTGTGATGAATATTTAGATATTGTTCCAGATCAAACACAACAAATTGATCTTTTATTTGAAAGAAAAGAAGTTGCATATACCGCTTTAGCTACATGCTATGCTTATTTGCCTAAAAATGATGGGGTTTATACCTCGTTTATGTTGATGAGTGACGAAGTTACAACTCCGATTGCTAAAGAAACTGATGGAATTAGAATTATGAAAGGCCAACAATCAGCATCAAGCCCAAAATTTGGATTATGGTCAGGCTGGCAAGATCAAGGTCCTTTATGGGAAGGTATTAGACATTGTAATGTTCTTATTGAAAATATTTACAATGTTGTTGATATGACAGAAGATGAGATGAATGTTTGGGCTGCTGAGGCTAAATTTTTGAAGGCGTATTATCATTTTCTTCTGTTTACTTATTATGGTCCTATTCCCATAGTTGATGAAAATTTACCAATTTCTGCTAGTGATATTGAAGTTAGGGTAAAAAGAAGAACTATAGATGAATCTGTAAATTATATAGTTGAAACAATTGATGATGCATTAATTCATTTACCAGCGAGAGTGCTAAGTTCAAATGACTTGGGAAGAATTGACCAGGTAATTGCTAAAGCTATCAAGTCAAGAGTTTTGACTTATGCTGCTAGTCCATTATTTAACGGAAATTCTGAGATGTATTCGGGTTTTGTAAATGAAGATGGCGAACATTTCTTTAATCAATCTTATGATCAAACAAAGTGGGATAGAGCCAGAGAAGCATCTTTAGATGCTATAAATGTATCTTTAGAAAATGGGGTGAGTATTTATGATTTTACTTCGTCACCTCCAAATTATGAAGACGAATATGAAGATGAAGAATTTATTCAGACTTTGTATGATATAAAATATTCTATTGTTGATAAATGGAATGGGGAATTAATTTGGGGTAATTCAAATCCTGTTCGTGATAACGATTGGTGGCAAATGCAGGCAGCTTGTATGATGAAAAACCCTACAGCTTCATCTGTTGAGGCTGCTTGGCAATGGATAGCTCCAACGTTGAGAGTAGCTGAGTTATTCTATTCTGAAAATGGGCTACCTATAGATGAAGATTTATCTTATGACTTCCAAAACAGATACAACACTACATCAGTTAGTGGATCACAAAATATGCAAGCTCAATATGGTTCAAGTACTGCAAAACTTAATCTAGATAGGGAGCCTAGATTTTATTCTTCTCTTGGATTTGACAGAGGATATAATAGAACATGGGGTAATTTATGGCAGTTAAGAATGAAAAAGGGAGAAAGTCATGGTAGAATTGCAAATTCAGATGATTATTTAATTACTGGATATGCTCTAAAAAAACTTGTTCATCCTGACTCTGAAGGGGATGGATATTCTAAAATTGTAACTTATGCTTGGCCAATGATTAGGCTTTCCGAGTTATATTTGAATTATGCTGAAGCAATAAACGAATCTAGTGGCCCAAATTCAGATGCTTATAACGCGTTAAATGTAATCAGGGAGAGGGCTGGAATAAGATCTGTTGAAGATGCTTGGGGTGATGCAACGATTTCGTCAAACTTAAATAAGCACACCACTCAGGAAGGATTAAGAGAAATTATCAGACAAGAGAGATTAATTGAATTATCTTTTGAAGGAAATAGGTATAATGATTTAAGAAGATGGAAATTAGCTGATGAATATTTTAATTCTCCTGTTTATGGATGGTCTGTTGACGAAACTACTGTAAATGGTTATTATAATATAATTCAGGTCGGAATAAGATCATTTAATAATCCTAGAGATTATTTTCATCCGATTAGTATTAATGAACTAACAATTAACCCAAACCTAATCCAAAACCCAGGTTGGTAATAATTTAGCTTATGAAAACAATAAAAATTTTATCAATATTATTTTCTTTTTTTATTCTTTTAGGTTGTGAAGATAACGAAAGTCAGGATACAATTCCTCCAGGGTCTTTGTCTGTTGAAAATATTATTCCCACAAACGGTGGTGGGATAATTTCGTATTCATTACCAAGTGATTCTGATATACTATTTGTAAGAGCTGAATATACAAATTCACTAGGTGTAGATGTATACAGAGTTTCAAGCTCGCATAATAATTCTATCGAAATTGACGGATTAAATCAAAACACTCCTTTGCTAGTTAGATTATTTGTAGTTGACGAGAATGAAAACATATCTCAACCAATTGAGGTTGAGTTTACACCTTTACCATCATTTATTTTTTTGGTACAAGAAAGTATATCAATAACACCTGATTTAGGTGGAGTAAAAATCGAATGGGATAATATTGCCGAAAAAACCGTTTATGTTCATTTACACATTACAAACGGCTCTGACGAAGATATTAGAATTCTCTCTTCAAATAGTTTAGCTGAAAGCATCTTTGTTAGAGGTCTTGAATCCGTTGAAATGAATTTCCTCACAAAAGTTGAAGATTTTGATGGTAATATAACCGATCTGGAAGAAAAAGCTACTTTGACACCTCTTTTTGAAGAAATGATTGATAAGTCTACTTGGACTCTAATGAGTCAACTTTCGGTTGATGGTAATCAGTGGGAAGGTCAAACAACTGCCTTTTGGGATGATGTTGTTGATACTGCTCAAACAAATGCTGATAATAGTTATTTTATTATTTGGCGTGATGCAAATGGAGGAACGTTAGATTGGCCATTAGACATAGTTATAAGCCTTAATAAAAATATAAGAATTCATAGATTTAAAGTATGGCAAAGAGCTTTCTGGTATGGTGGACCAACTGGTATACCTTACTATTATCAAGAGGAAAATATGAGATCATTTTCTTTATATGCAAGTAATAATACTGTGGACTGGACTCTTCTAGGTGAATATGATATTGGTGATCCAAGTGATGAAAATGGAAATATTCCTCAAGATTTTATGGATGCAGCAGCTAACGGTCATGACTTTGATTTAGAAGGAGTTTCTGAAAAGTTTAGATATTTAAAGTTTTCGATTACCTCTAATTACGGAAGCGACACATATGTTCATGGTTCAGAGATTACTTTGTGGGGATTAGACAATGTTGACTAATTAATGAAAGGACAACTAACATTTTTATTTTTAATTTTTTCAATTTTTGGGTATTCTCAAAATTTGACCACATTAGGTCCATATCTAAAGGATGATAATAGTAATAATTTCATTTTAAAAGGAATTAATTTAGGAGGATGGATGCTACAAGAACCCTATATGTTTGAATTTACAGGTGCTGCTAGTTCTCAGAGCGAATTTAAAGAAAAACTTATTAATTTTATTGGTCAAGAAAACACTGATAATTTTTATAATCTTTGGTTGGAAAACTTTATAACTCAACAAGATATTAATGCCTTATCCAGCTATGGATTTAATAGTGTTAGACTGCCAATGCATTATAATCTTTTCACATTACCTATTGAGGAAGAACCAGTTTTTGGTCAAAATACATGGATAGACACGGGGTTTAATTTGGTAGATAACTTGTTAGATTGGTGTGAAGCAAATAATATGTATCTAATTTTAGACCTTCATGCAGCACCAGGAGGACAAGGATTCGGTTCTGACATCAATGATTATAATCCTGATTTACCATCTTTATGGGAAAGTGATGAAAATAAGAATAAAACTATTGCCCTGTGGGGAAAATTAGCAGAAAGATACGTTAACGAGCCTTGGATTGGTGGTTATGACTTATTAAATGAGACTCACTGGGATTTAGGTGAAAACGAATTAAGAAATTTTTATATAGATGTCAGTAATGAAATTAGACAATTTGATCAAAATCATATAATTTTTATCGAAGGTAATGGTTATGCAAATGATTTTTCAGGATTAACTCCACCGTGGGATGATAATATGGTTTATAGTTTTCATAAATATTGGAGTTATAATGACTCCCTCGATTGGGTAATATGGATGAGAAGTGAATATAATGTTCCATTGTGGATGGGGGAAGCCGGAGAAAATTCTAATCAATGGTTTACCGAGGCAATAAAATTATTCGAAGAAAATTATATTGGCTGGGCTTTTTGGCCATGGAAAAAAATAGAATCTATTTCCGCTCCATATGCTATAAGTTCAAATTCAAATTATGAATCTTTGATTAATTTTTTTAGAGGTGAAGGTAGTGCTCCAACTGTTTCAAATGCTGTTCAAGGTCTAATGCAATTGGCAACAGATGTACATATTTCAAATACAAACTTTCAAAACGATGTTGTTGACGCTATGATTAGACAACCAAATTCTAATCAGACTTTAGCATACAATGAGAATGTTATAATACCTGGAACTTTACATGCATCTGATTATGATTTAGGGACTAATGGTTATGCCTATAATGACAACGATTATGCAACGTACCATATTAATACAGATAATTTCCAAGCTTGGAATCAAGGTTGGCAATATAGAAATGATGGGGTAGATATAGAAATTAGTATAGATCCTGATAGTAATGGGTACCAGGTTGGATATACTGATAACGGAGAATGGTTACTTTACACAGTTGATGTACAGGAATCAGGATTTTATAATATTGTTTCCAGGTATGCTTCAACTTCTTCAGGTTTATTGAATATTTCATTGGATGGATATCCAATTTCTGATAATATAATTTTATATAATTCTGGTAGTTATTCAAATTTTGTAAATAAACTTACTTCTGGAATATATTTATCAGAAGGAGTTAAAAAGATGAAAGTTAAAATGGTTACTGGTGGATATAATCTTACTAATTTTACTTTTGATATTTCTAATGAAATCCCAGATTTTTCGATTGAATATGCTGAAGCCTTAGAAGATGAATCTACTATATTATTATTGCTAAATCACCCTATTAATTTGGATCAAGAACTTGATTCTTCTCATTTTGAGGTAAATATTAATTCTGAAATTGTAAATATTTCTGATATAGAGTTTGACGAAGAAAATCCACAGGTGATTTTAATTTCCACAGAAAATAGTTTTTCTTTTTTGGATGACATTACCGTTAGCTTTTTTCAGCAAAATCAAATTCAATCTACATTGAATAGTTATTTGTCAGTTTTTATTGATTTTCCGGTTTACAATAATATTTCTGAGAGAATCTTAATTCCAGGAGTAGTTGAAGCTGAAGATTTTACAAATCAAGAAGGTCTTAGTGTTTCTGAAACAACCGATATAAACGGTGGCTATAAGATAGGTTATACAGATGCTGGAGATTTTGCAGAATATTCTGTTTTAATTACAGAACCTGGCCAATATGATGTTAATTTTAGAGTTGCATCTGCTTATGATTCAGGATCTGTAAGATTGGATTTAATAAACGGCTCTAATATTCAGTACTTAACACAAATTTCATTACCCGTTACCGGGGGCTGGGAAACTTGGGAAACTGTTTCTGCTGATTTGTCTCTTCCTTCTGGTTCTTACAATTTAAAAATGTCAATAGTTCAAGCTGGATTTGATATAAATTGGATTGGATTTGATTTTACAGGAAACTCAATGCAAATTCCAGAAACGGATCAATTTGATTTTATTTTATCTCCTAATCCAGCCACTGATTATATTAATTTAGAAACCAATTTAAATATTTTTAATGTTGAAATTTATGATATTTTAGGTAAAAAGGTACATGTTTCTAAAAATAAAAAGATAATAGATGTAATGAATTTAGATTCCGGTATATATTTTTTAAATATAAAATCGGGATTAAATTTTAGCTCAAAATCATTTATCAAAAAATAATAGTTTTTCAGTCTATTAACAATTTTGTATTTTTAAGGAAACAAATTTAAAATATGCCTAGATATCATAAACTAGGAGATATACCCAGTAAAAGACATACTGTTTTTAAAAGTAAAAATGGTGATTTTTATTATGAGGAGCTTTTTGGTACAATCGGTTTTGACGGAATGTCATCTTTGATGTATCACACTCAAAGGCCTACGCAGGTTAAAGAGATTATTAATACTTACTCTGTATCTCCAAAAGCTGCAATCAAAAACAACATGAAATCAATGATGTTAATTGGTTTTAATGTCAAAAAAGAAACAGACTATTTAAACAGCAGAAAAGTAATTTTGTTTAACAATAATTGTCAAATTTCACTTTCATCACCAACAAAATCTTTGAGGGACTATTATTATAAAAATACCGATTCTGATGAGGTGATATTTATTCATAAGGGTTCCGGAAAGTTAAGGACCTTTTTAGGAAATATTGATTTCGAATACGGAGATTACTTAGTCATTCCAAGAGGGGTAATTTACCAGATTGAATTTAACGATGAAAACAATCGTTTATTTATTGTTGAATCAAAGTCTCCTATTTATACTCCCAAGAGATACAGAAATTGGTTTGGCCAACATTTAGAAAGCTCTCCTTACTGTGAGAGAGATTTACATCCCCCTATTGAATTGGAAACATATGATAAGCTGGGAGATTTTTTATTAAAAATAAAAAAAGATGATTCTATCCATGAGTGTAATTATGCAGCTCATCCTTTTAGTGTTGTAGGATGGGATGGTTACAATTACCCTTATAAGTTTTCGATTCATGATTTTGAACCTATAACTGGAAGAGTTCACCAACCTCCACCTGTTCATCAGACATTTGAAACTAATAATTTTGTTATTTGCTCTTTTGTCCCAAGATTGTATGATTATCACCCTAACGCAATACCAGCGCCTTATAACCATAGTAATATTGACTCTGATGAGGTTATATATTATGTTGACGGAGATTTTATGAGTAGAAATAATGTTAATGAGGGTTACATTAGTCTTCACCCTGCAGGAATACCACACGGTCCTCATCCAGGGTCAATGGAGAAAAGTATTGGAAAAAAAGAAACAAAAGAGCTAGCTGTTATGGTCGATACGTTTCAACCGCTAATGGTAACAGATTATGCATTAAAAATAGATGATGGTAAGTATTATAAATCTTGGTTAGGAAAAAATAAATAATGCAATCAAAAAACACAGACATTAATAAAATCTTTTCTGACGCAAAAGATTTTTTACCAATTTTAGGAATAGATTATATAGAATTTTATGTTGGTAATGCAAAACAGTCCGCATACTTTTATAAATCAGCTTTGGGATTTGAATCTGAAGCTTATTCTGGTCTAGAAACGGGAGATAATGAAAACGTTTCGTACGTAATTAAACAAGACAAAATCAGATTTGTACTTACCTCTTCGTATGTTGGTAATTCAGAGGTAAATAAACATTATTTAAAACATGGTGACGGGGTAAAGTTTGTGGCGTTTTTGGTTGAAGATTCAGAAAAATCATATAATGAAACAATTAAAAGAGGCGCAAAGTCTTTTCTAAAGCCTACCAAATTTTCTGATGAAAAGGGATCAGTAATTAAATCTGGAATTTATACCTACGGTGAAACGATTCATCTGTTCATAGAGAGAAAAAATTACAAAGGAATTTTCCTACCTGGTTTTAAAGAATTCAAAAGCAACTATTCCCCCAAGCCTGTTGGACTAAAATATGTTGATCATATAGTTGGTAACGTCGGTTGGAATGAAATGGATAAGTGGTGTAAATTCTATCAGGATGTTTTAGGATTTACCCAAATTGTTTCTTTTGATGATAACGATATTTCTACAGAATACACTGCTCTGATGAGTAAGGTAATGAGTAACGGTAACGGAAGGGTGAAATTTCCGATAAATGAACCTGCTGAAGGATTAAATAAATCTCAAATTGAAGAATATTTAGATTTTTACAATGGGCCAGGTGTTCAACATTTAGCCTTAGCCACTGACAATATTATCGAGACTGTTAGTGAAATGAAGAATAGAGGGATTGAATTTTTATATGTTCCTGAAACTTATTACGATAATTTGATCGACAGGGTTGGGCATATTGAAGAAGACGTTGAATTACTTAGAAAAAATGGAATATTAATCGATCGAGATGATGATGGCTATCTTCTTCAGATTTTTACTAAACCGTTAGTTGATAGACCCACTATATTTTTTGAAATTATACAGAGACGAGGTGCTAACTCCTTTGGTAAAGGGAATTTTAAAGCACTTTTTTTAGCAATTGAAATGGAGCAAAGAAACAGAGGTACACTATAAAATATTTATGTCAAAAGACAGGGATTTAGAAATAGAATTTAACGAAGTAACCTCAAAATTACCTAGGAGCTTACATGCTTTTATTGTGAAACAATCCTATTCTGAATACACTTATCAAAATCAGGCTGTTTGGAGGTATGTAATGAGATTAAATATTGATTTTCTTAAGAGTGTAGCACATGAATCTTATATAGATGGGCTCAGATTAACTGGTATTTCGATTAATAAAATTCCAAGGATGGAAGGAATGAATAGGATTTTAAAAGATATTGGATGGGCAGCTGTGGCTGTTGATGGTTTTATACCTCCAAATGCTTTTATGTTATTTCAAGCTCATAATGTTTTGGTTATTTCATCAGAGATAAGAACAATTAATAATATTGGTTATACTCCTGCACCTGATATCATTCATGAAGCTGCAGGCCATGCACCAATTATTGCTAATCCTGAGTATTCAGAGTATCTTCGAAGATTTGGAGAGTTGGGTAGTAAGGCTATTTCATCACCAGATGACGATGAAATTTATGAAGCTATTAGAGAACTTTCTATTCTTAAAGAAAATCCTAATACAGACCCCAGTGATATTCTCAAAGCAACTAACAGGGTTGAGAAAGTTCAAAAAAATATTGATGAATTATCTGAGATGGCCCAAATAAGAAATCTACATTGGTGGAGCGTAGAATATGGTTTAATTGGAGAGATTGATAATCCAAAAATATACGGAGCAGGATTATTGTCTTCAATTGATGAAAGTAAAGAGTGCCTTTCTAAAAAAATAAAAAAAATCCCTTATTCAATTGATGCAGCTGAAACTAATTTTGACATTACTTCAGCGCAACCGCATCTCTTTGTTACTCCAACATTTTCTCATTTAAGTTATGTGTTAGAAAAATTTGCAAATAAAATGAGTGTAAGGCTAGGCGGTTTGAGCTCTGTTGAAAAAGTTATTAATTCAAAAAAGCTAGGGACTATTGAATTATCTACAGGAATTCAAATTTCATCCATATTTACAAGAGTAATTTCATCAGCTAATATGCCATTATATATCCAGTCTTCATCACCAGCTGCATTATCAAATAACAATAAAGAGTTAATTGGACATGGCACAGATTATCATAAGAATGGATTTGGCTCTCCGATAGGTAAACTTGAAGGGATTAATATCGCGATTGAAGACATGTCCCCCACAGATTTAGAGGCTTACGGGATAATGGAGGGACAGTATGTTGAACTTAATTTTGAAGGAGGTATAGAACTTAAAGGTGTAATAATTACAGGTAAAAGAGATATTCAAGGAAAAATACAATTGATAAGCTTTTCTGATTGTAGTGTAAAATATAAAGATGAATTTTTGTTTGAACCTGAGTGGGGTATTTATGATATGGCAGTTGGAAAGGAAGTAGTTTCCGTATTTTCAGGTGCTGCTGACGATAATTCTTTTGTATTTGCTCAGATCGCCTCTAGATCAACATCTGAAAACATTATTTACTCTGAAAACGATTTAAGACTTCATGAACTATACAGGCAAATTAAATTTATTAGAAAATCTGAAGATATAGATATTAAGCAAATAGAAATAATTTATAATGAACTTATGTTAGATTATCCAATGGAGTGGCTTATATTACTTGAGATTTATGAGATTTTGTCTAAATCAGAGTTTGAAATTCGTGATAAGGTCAAAAAATCTTTAACGGAATTAAGAAAAAAAGACAAATACACTGATTTGATTGATAACGGATTAAAACTTATAAAATGAACTGTTGGATAGATATACCTAAAAACTCAGATTTTTCAATATACAACTTACCTTTTGGAATTTTTTCTACAAAAACTACTTCGAAAAGAGTAGGTGTGGCTATTGGTGATAATATAATTGATTTATTAGCATGTAACGATTCTAATATTTTTATTGATTTAAATATTAATAACTGTGTATTTGAAAATGATTTTTTAAATGATTTCATCAATCTTGGAAAAAATAAAACAAATAGGGTCAGAGAAACTATTCAGAAGCACCTTACAGATAAAAGTTCACCACTTAAAATGAAAAATAGCCTTCTGGTACCAATGAATAATGCGGAAATGCATTTACCTGTTAAAATCGGAGATTATACTGACTTTTATTCCAGTATTGAGCATGCTTCAAATATTGGGTCAATGTTTAGAGACCCTTCGAATCCTTTACTTCCAAATTGGAGACATTTACCGGTAGGATATCACGGTAGAGCCTCATCAATTATTGTAAGTGGTATTAATATACATAGACCCAAAGGTCAAGTCATGCCTATTGACTCAGATATTCCTAAATTTACACCCTCTAAAAGGATTGATTTCGAATTAGAAATGGGATACATAATTGGTAAAAACTCCTCATTAGGCTCAAGTATTTCAACCCAAGATGCTGAGGACTATATTTTTGGAAAAGTTTTATTTAATGATTGGTCAGCTAGGGATATTCAAAAATGGGAATATGTACCTCTTGGCCCTTTTTTAGGAAAAAGTTTTGCATCCTCAATTTCACCATGGGTTGTAACTCTTGAGGCATTAACCCCTTTCAAGGTTGACGGTCCTATTCAGAATCCTGAAGTTTTAGATTATCTAAAATTTGATGGACTAAAAAATTATAACATAAACCTGACGGTTTCTATTTTACCTCAAAAATCAAATGTTGAAACGATTATTTGTAAATCAAATTTTATGTACATGTACTGGAATATGAGTCAACAAATCGCACATCACACTATAAATGGATGTAATTTAAATGTTGGTGATGTAATGGCATCTGGAACAATAAGTGGTAAATCTAATGACTCTTTCGGTTCAATGTTAGAGCTTTCCTGGGGTGGTAAAAAAAATATCCTTTTGCAAGATGGTTTGTCCCGAACTTTTATTGAAGATTATGATTCTGTGATCATGAGAGGATACTGTGAAAGAGATAATATCAGAGTGGGATTTGGTGAGGTAAAAACTAAATTATTACCTTCAATTTGATATGAAAAATTTTAAAACATTAGATCCTAAGAACCTTTCAATTAAAGAAATACATAAAATTCTTTTAAGTTCAATCACTCCACGCCCAATAGCACTAGCGAGTACAATAGATAATAATGGAATTGTAAATCTTAGTCCTTTTAGTTATTTTAATGTATTTAGTGCTTCTCCGCCTATTTTGATTTTTTCTCCAGCAAATAGAGTTACTGATAATTCAAAAAAGGATACATTAAATAATGTTAAAACTAACAGTGAAGTAGTTATAAATCTTGTTGATCATAAAATTGTGGAGCCGACATCATTATCTAGTGTCTATTTTGATAGTGGAGTTGATGAGTTTATTAAATCTGGATTAACAAAATTAAAATCTACTAAAGTTTTACCTCCAAGGGTTAAGGAATCCCCTGTTTCTTTTGAATGCAGAGTGAATGATATAATCAATTTAGGAAAAGATGGTGGCGCAGGAAATCTAGTTATTTGTGAAGTGTTAATGCTTCATATAAATGAAGAGTTTATAGATTCAAATGGAGATATAGATCCATTGAAAATGAATTTAGTAGCTAGAATGGGAGATAATTATTATTTAGATATACAACCTGATAATTTATTTGAAATTAAAAAACCAGTAGGAATTAATGCAATTGGAGTAGATAGATTACCTGAACATATCCATCAAACTAATATTTTATCTAAAAATGATTTAGCAAGGTTAGGAAATATAGAAAAAATTCCAGAAAATAAAGAAATCATTGAATTCTTAGCATCATCAGAAATAGAAAAAATTATTAGTTTAGCCGACGAATCTGAAAAAGTAAAACTTGTTCATAAAAAGGTAAAATATTTACTCGAATCAGATGATATAGAAACAGCTATTTTAACATTATTTTCAATTTAAATTTGTGAGAAAAATATTCATCCCTCTATTGTTTATAATTTTTAATCAACAAAACGCGCAAACTGTATATGTTGAGGACAGAAAAATATATGTAGAAAATCAAGAGTACAGAATAAACGGTATATGTTATGCTAGAGGAGAGGGTAATGGCGAAAACTCTGGCTTTACTTATAATGATGATATTCCATTGTTAGTTGAGGCTAATATTAATACAATTAGAACCTATGCTGCAATAACGAATGTAGCAGAGTTAAATGCTTTTGCAAATGCTGGTATTAGGGTAATTATGATGCTAAATGAAAATAGTTATACTTGGTATGTAAATCAATTCAAAGACCATCCAGCTATTTTGATGTGGGAGTTTGGAAATGAATTTAATTATCATCCTGAATGGTTTGGTAATAATATTCAAAACTGGTATAATATCCTTGAAAATTGTGCAGCTACCGTAAAATCTTTAGACCCTAATCATCCGGTTAGTACTGGTCATGGCGAGGTACCTAATAGCCAAGCTCTAAATTCTTGTCCTAGCGTTGATGTATGGGGTATGAATATATACAGATGGTTAAGTCCAGATTCTGCAATAAACGATCTAGCATCAATAACCGATAAAGCCATGTATATTTCTGAAGCAGGGGCAGACAGTTTTAATATAAATTCAAACTCAGAAAATCAAGCACAACAAGCTCAAGCAACTGAAATAATTTTAAATTCTATTATTCAGCAGTCTGATTTATGTGTCGGGGTAACATTATTTGAGTTCTGTGATGAATGGTGGAAGGCAGGTAATCCAAATCAGCAAGATCCAGGTGGATTTTCTAACGCAATTCCTTACGATAATTTTGCGAATGAAGAATATTGGGGTATAGTTACAAGAGAAAGAGTACCGAAGTTATCATATTATGTGGTTCAAGAAATATACGAATCAACAAGTCTTTCTATTGATGAGGATTTTATTGATATTAATGTTTATCCTAACCCTGTTTCAGATGGATTTTTAAATATTATAAACCCATCAAACAGGCCTTTAAATATTTCTATTTATGATTTAAATGGTAGAAAAGTTAAGTCTGAGAAAATTATTTTTGATTCGATAGATATTTCTAATTTACATCAAGGTATCTACTCCGTAGTCTTTAGTACTGGACAAAAAACTATGGTTAAAAAAATAGTGGTTAAATAACTTTTTTTCTGATTTTATTCCAGTATTTAAAAAAGGATAAATATTCACCTTCAATTTTGAAAAGCCAGTCTCGTTGGTCTTCAAACCCCAAATAGTGTTTATTTAAAGGGTGCTCTTTGAAAATGAGATTTGATAAATTGTATTTCGAATACAATTCTTCAAAATTTCCATAGAATATCTGTATATCTTTAATATTTTTTGAAAGATTCAAGGAAAAATCAATGCATTTTTGTGAAACTGGATATTTACTGAAAACTTTAGGTTCAAAAATTAAAACTCTATTTGCTTTTTCATTTTTTCTCCAATTAGGGTCAATATTATAGTAATTGTAAATTAAAGTTGGTAATGAATTATCTATTTTTATTTCATTATTATTTAGAAGGTTTGTGTTGAACTCTAAATCATATTTCTCGCCAACTTCCTTAGGAATTTTCATTGATGAAATAAACTCATAGCTGTAATCTAAAAAGGTATTTTTTTGATTGCTATAAAAGTACTTGTTAATATTATCTTGGTTTGCATAGTACTTTTTGTTTGAATTAGAACCTGCAACCCATTGCCAACTAAGTGCGTTACTTGCCCAATCTCCGTCTAATAGATGATAATACATCCATCTAGCAGGTTTACTCCAATGACTTTTAGCAATATTTGTAGCAATCGATGCAACATACATACGCATATGATTATGCATATACCCATTTTCATATAGATTACTTATTTCTTCATCAACAGAATTAATACCTGTTTTAGCTTCAACCAAAGATTTTGATATTTTAAAATCATTTACATCTTCTTGGGATTTTTTCAAATCCTTATTAATCAAAGGACCTCTATTTACCCATATCTGTTGCCAGAAATCTCTCCATGCTAATTCTTGAATAAACTTTTCACACTTTTTTAAGTTGATTCCACTGTTAACTATTTTTTCATAAATAAATCTTGTAGATATCACACCTCTTGAAATGTAGGGGGAAAGTTTAGTTACATTACCGTTTTTATAGTTTCTATTGCTAGCATAGTTAACGGGCTTAATTAAGTTAACTTTTTCTAAAATCTCATCATATTTGGTAGGGAACATTTGCATTTGTAACAGTTAAACAATAATTATACCGAATAATTATTCAATAATTTCAACTTTATTTATATATATATTTTTTATAGGCCAATCCATATTGTCAGTTTCAACAGCTGCAATTTTATCAACCGTTTCCATACCATTTATAACTTTCCCAAATACTGTATAATCTCCGTCTAGATGATGAGCTCCAGATTTTTTTTGGACGATAAAAAATTCAAAGGGAGATGCCATTTTATGAGGGTTTTCAATTAAACTACTAGGCATACTGACCATACCACGCTTGTGTCTATGGCCTTTATTTAAATCATTTGGAAGTAAGTATTTTCCAATTTTTTTTCTTCTTTCTAAAATGATTCTATTATCACTATTTCCACCTTGAATTATAAAATCATTAATTACTCTGTAAAATTGTGTATTTTTAAAGTAATTTTTCTTGGTTAGATAGATAAAATTTGATCTATGAAATTTAGTATTTTTAAAAAGTAAAATATCAATATTTCCAAAGTCCGTGTAAATTCTAACCTTATTCTCTTTATTATTTTTATC
>CERK01037158.1_pt1 | contig 43142 bp, 29 predicted proteins | sample 530771 | NCBI WGS metagenome assembly CERK01 (sample SAMEA2620950, study PRJEB7988) | marine metagenome | biome: marine biome (ENVO:00000447); feature: deep chlorophyll maximum layer (ENVO:xxxxxxxx); material: "saline water (ENVO:00002010), including plankton (ENVO:xxxxxxxx)" | depth 30 m
ACAATTTATAGATATGTTTAAAAGGTATGCGAGTGAAATAAATAATTTTATATATTAATTATATTTATTTATAATAATGAGTACATATAAAAAAAAAATATATTCAATACCTAAATCTTCAATCCAAAGTGAAGATGTAAATACAACTATTTCTGATAATATTATTTATTATGATATTGAAAATAAAGGTTTACTAAATTTAATAAAAATTAAAAAAATAGAAACAAAACAAAAAGCAAAAACAAAAACAAAAGGAAAAACAAAAACACTATAATATTTTTATATAAAGAATAATACATATTATATTATGTATTATAATGATGATTTACTGAATAATACTATGCTCTTTTAGCGCAGTTGGTAGCGCGTGGCTCTGATAAGGCCAAGGTCATCGGTTCGAACCCGGTAAAGAGCATTTATTTTTATTAATAATATATTATATTATTTCGAAAAAGAGAGGATATTTTTAAAAATTGATTTTTATTTATATTTATTATTTAAATAAATGTCATCATTATATGAATTTGAAAAATATTTAACTGATAAAGAAAATATTAAAATTACAATTGAAAAATATGGTGTAGCAATTTGTCCTATTTTAGATGAAAATGAATGTTGTGAAATGATAAATAATAAATGGAATTTATTAGAATATTTAACAAGTAAATTTGAAATTCCAATTAACAGAAATGATAAAACGACTTACAAACAAATTTTGGAATTATTTCCTAATCATAAAATGTTACTTCAGCATTGGAAAGTAGGACATTCAGAATTAGTTTGGAAAGTTAGACAGAATCCTAAAGTAAAAGAAGTTTTCTCAAAAATATGGGATACTGATGATTTAATTGTTAGTTTTGATGGTGCTAGTATTTATATATTAGATAAACCAACTAGAAATCAAAATTCTTGGTTTCATGTAGACCAAAGTTATACTAGAAATAATTTTGAATGTATTCAAAGTTGGATAAATGCATACGATACGAATGAAGGTGATGCTACTTTAGTTATATTAGAAAATAGTAATAATTTTCACAAACAATTTAGAGAAGAATTTGAAATTACAGATAAAAAAGATTGGTTTAAATTGCAAAATAAAGAACAATATGACTTTTATATTAATAATGGTTGTTCAGAAAAAAAAATTAAATGTCCTAAAGGTTATGGAGTATTTTGGGATAGTAGAACACTTCACTATGGCAATCCTGTTGATAAAACTTCCCCTGATAATTTTAATTATAGATGCGTTGTTTATATCTGTATGACTCCTAGAAATTTAGCTAATAAAAAAGAATTAGATAAAAGAAAAAAGACATTTAATGAATTAAGAATGACTTCACATTGGCCACATAAAGTTAGATTATTTCCAAAAACGCCTCAAACTTACGGAAAAAAAATTAAAGAAATTAGTGATATTACAAGTGATATGCTAACAAAATATATAAACGAAGATGGTTTAAATTTAATTTAATTATTTTGTATAGATTATAATAATGATAATATATATTTAAATAATCATAATGTTTTACACCTTTTACCATTTAAAATGTCCGATTTATAGAACAAAAATAGTACAAAGTAATAAAAATTTGGTTATAACATAGCGTGTACTATGTATGAATTCTCGTAAATATGTCTTGTCTTCTTCCTATTGTAAATATACTTTTTACAATATTTAACATATTTTGTACGGCGTTTTTATCTCTATTATGAATTATCTCGCATTTATGCTTATCCTCTTGATGAGAAAGTAATCCATTAACAGTTATTTTTTTATTAAGTTTTATATCATTTGGTTTATGACTTTGTCTTATCATGAATGGTTCTAATTCGTGATGACAACAATTACATAATTTAGATGTCCTAAATTCATTTACTAAATAAGTTCTAAATCCTGCATTTTTAAATATTTTTCTAAACTTTTTACATATTGTAGGTTCTAAACCACTTATATTGTTATTTCCTTTATCATAATCACCCATTATAAATAATACATCATTGGGTTGTCCAAATTTTTTAGTAAAGTTTTTTACTAATTTACTTTCACTTTTTTGAGTATTGATATACCTATTTAATTTGAATTTTCTAAAAAATGTCTTTTCATAATGAGAAAATAACATTAGGTTTAATTTATTTTTTTCAATTAAATATTTTTTGAATTTTTCATAATCGCAAGTTCTTTTATTATGATTACTTAAAATACTCTCAATTTCTTTAATATTTTTACCATTTATAAAAGTTGTATAATTAACTTCTTCAATAATTTTATTATATTTTTTGTTCTTGTTTCTAATCTTCTTTGATTTTGAGTATATCTAAATGTTTGTAAATTATCATTTTTATCTTTACTACCACAATAAATTAAATCACTACAACTATTTTAGATAATGCAAGTTCTCATAGAAATGAACGAGTTAAAGAATTAATAAATAAAAAAAATAAATTAATTTATTCAGTACTATATCAACATTATACAAATAGTATTGAAATGTTTTTTAGTCTTCTAAAATCTAAATTACAAAAGAAAAAAGGACTATTATATGAAAACTTAAATAATAATATAAAAGTAGCAATAAAAACTATACCAGAAGACTATTATAAGAAAATATTAAATGGAGCATATAATAGACAAAAAGATTATATTAAGAAAAATAAAATAAGAAAATACAAAGAATATAGGATATAAAAATCGGACATTTTAAATGATAAAAGGTGTAAAAACGGTTCATTTTCTTGGATGTTATGTACTTATTTTTTGTTTTTAGTACTTTTAACTTTTTGATTTTAGATTTCTCAAATAATTCTTTGTATTTTTTAATATCTATCATTTTGCCATTTAATTTGAAATATAATTTTATTGAAGTTTCTTTTTTATAAATTTTCTTATTTATCAAAGTCTAAACACTCTTGACAGATACTTCCTATTATGACCACTGCATGTATTGCAATATTTTTGTCTATTATTACCAACCAACAAAACGATATTCTAAATGATGACTTATTGCATCATTCCAATGTGTGTATCGACCAAAACCCATAAAATTATTATATCTATCAAAAGAAGAATGTTTTCTATTCCAAGCCCAATCTAATTTTAAATCGTCCCAATCGTCATATACGGGTCCTTTCCTAAATTGAAAAGCACCGTTATGACTCGACCTTACTGTTATTATACCATCAACTTGTAAACTTGCACAAATCAATTCTTGACCCAAATATATTAGAGTATAGTCATATCCCCCGCCCGCTGTCACAACAGCCCATGTATTTTCTCTACCAGGAGCACCGTATTTGACTTTGCTTCCATCTAATCTTATCCATGATGACGGGAAAGTTGCACATCGTATATTTGAAGTAGAAGTGCAACCAGCATATTGATATTGATTACCATTACAGGGTGTACATCTAAATCTATCTTTTCCATTGCAATAATAACCCCATGGAGGATTGCATGGAGAACATTTATTATTAGTTTTCGAAGAACAAGTACTTGATAAATATTGACCTGTTGGACAAGATGAAGGACCGCATGCCTTTTTATTTATTCCATCGCAATAATGATTACTTGGACAATTATGGCATGAATAATTTGTTGTGCTACTACATGTTCCAGTTCTATGTTTTCCACCACCACAATTACTAGTACAATTTAAACAAGTAGATTGCCCTGTTTTATTTTGATATTGATTTTCAGTACATTTTATTAAATTTCCATTAACACATTTATGTCCTACAGGACATATCTCAATGTCTGTTCTACTTGGTTTAATATAATATCCAGTTGGTACATCTTTACATTCATAACCTTTACTACCACCTATTACATTTATATATTGATTCGTTTCACAACTTGCAGCAATACCATCATATACACCATCACATCCAATATATATTTCATTTTTTTCTCTATCAACATGTTCTCTTTTTAATGTACATTCTGAACATTTATTATCATTAACATATACATCTCTATCTTTATCATCTTTGCCTCTGTATGCTTTTCTCGATATAAACATACCGCTTCCACAATTAGTTGTTAATTTTTCACATCTACATTTATTGAATAAAAATTGATTTTCGTCATTTAAATGATCTTCATTGAATACGCATTCGTCTTTTTCTGGAAATTCTGGACAAGTACCAGTTTCTTTATTCACAATTTCAGAATAATTAAATGGTTCTTCATTAAAATCATATATTTCTTTTAATTGTCTTTTATATTCTATTATTAATTCATCTCTATTTGCGTGTTTTTCATTATTATAATCGTCGTAGAATTCCAAATAACATAATTTTCTTATAATTCTCAATCTTCTATTTTCTAATTTTCTTAAATAATCATCATAGTTAACTAGAGTTTTTAATATATCAATATCTATACATGCATTATTGTCTTCTTTAAAACATACTTTATTACCAACTTTTACATTATTAAATATATCTTCATCTCCACCGCCACCAATGGCTCCTTTATCTGCATTTGGTCCAGGATCTCCTCTTTCTCCAACTGGTCCCTTATTACCAACTATTCCTGTTTCTCCTCGTGGTCCAATTGGATGTTTACCATCATTACCATTATCACCAACTTCACCAATAATTCCCTGAGGAACATCAATTATTATAGGTTTTAATGATTTTGCATATGTGCCATTGGGACCATCTGGAGGATAATAACTACCAATAATTTCTTTTTTATGATTTACAAATAAAATAGTACCAACAACACCAGTTGCACCTTGAACTGCGTCAGGTACTTGAATATTAAAGTCCGGATGCTTCGGATCTTTTGTATTTTGATTTAATAAGTTATCTATTACCTTATCTTCATTATTTTTAAAAATTAATGAACCATAATTTTTACCATTTATTCCATCATCGCCCTTTTCACCAATTACGCCATCATCTGGAGGAAGAGGCGGTGGTCCCTGTTTTCCTTTTTCACCATCAAAACCTTTAGAACCTTTTTGATAATTTATTAAATTATTTTCTAAATTTAATTTTAATCTTGCTTCTTTTATATCTTTTGTATCATCTATATTTGTAAAACCTTCCTTGTTCTTTATAATTGTATAAATTAAAATAGATATTGAAAAAATTACTATTATTGTTAATAGTAATAAAAAAATTTCAATCATACTTTATTTTATAAAATATTTTTTATTATTGAGGAGCAGAAGTTTGTTCAACACTATTAAATTCATATAAATTATAAGTATCGTCATAATTATTTGGATAATAAACTAATGATTCTAAATTTGTAGTATTATTAATTCTAAATGAATTAGCTTGTTCAAAACTACTTTTTTGTGATGGAGTATAACGATCGCTATATTTTGTATTTAAATTATTACAATATTCTTGATCACTATATATATTTTCAACATGTCTATTAAAATCATCTGTATTTGTTTTATTTGATTTAGAAGAACAAATTTGAGAACTACTGCATTTATTTGTACTAAAAACTTCATAGTAATTGTTGAATTCACTACCATCATCGTCTATATATGTTATCATCAAATAATGATTTTTAGTTATATTAGACATTTCAATAATATTGCCTTGAGTATTTTTAAATCTTATATTATTTTGAGAATTTGTAAAATCTATAATATTTTCATTACTGTCTAACGAAGTATTTACTACATCATAATCATATATTTCAATAATTATTTTACCAGAAATATCAATACCAGATGATAATTTTTTCCATTTAAGACCATAATTATAAGCCGGGTTTACATTATATAAATCATTTACTTGAGTTTGTTTTCCATCACCATATGGAGGACATGGTTTTTCGTTGTGATATTTATTTTTCCAATAGTTTGAATATGTATTATAATTTTTATTATTCAGTTGAGCAGCTGTTAGATCATGTCCAACAGCTGTTTTATATGTATCATCATAATCTGTTATATAATTATTATCATACCACAATTTTTTATTTTCATTATTCATTAGCATCATATTATCATATTGTGTGTTAGTATATTCTTTTTCAAATATATTTTCTTTACAACTATAATTATCAGTTGTACATGAATTTTGGCCTTTAATAATAGCATCACTATCTGCAAATAAAATTTGTCCTTCATTATTAATACATTTTTCGGTATTAGTTAAATCAATATCTGTAATTTGCTGATATATAGATTTATAATTTGTTATAAATTTTTTAAATGTATTATCCATATTAAGTTCGTAAGTTGTATCATTAACTATAATATAATATTTACTATTGATATTAATTTTATGTAAGTCAATATTAATTGAAATAAAGTCATCATATGTATATTTAAATATATCTGGATAACTTTCTTTTGAAAAATCATTATCTATTTTATCAAGAATATTATCACTATAAATTTCAAATATTTTAAACTGTGTTGTTGTATCATGTAGTAAATAATCGTTTTCGAGAATATTTACTTTATCTACAATTCTGACAAAGTCATTAAGACTAATTATTATTGTCTTTTTCATTTCTCTCTCTCCATTGGCCTGAACAACCTCTTCCATATTAGTATTTTCATTCAATATAGTTGCTCCATTTCCTGTAATATTGCCTAAATCTCTACATTCGTTACCTCTGCATTGTTCTGTTGGTATACCTGTTTGTTTATTAAATAATTTTTTTTTATTATTTGTAGAAATTTCCTTTAATTTTATTGTTTTTTGTGCTAATCCATTTAAATTGATTTTATCCGCTATATTTAATGAAGTATTTTTAATAAATTTAATTAAATTATATTTAGTATATAATTTATAATCACCTGTGTCATATTTACTACATAAATTATCATAAGTTGAAGTTATATTTGTATTAATAACATTAATATCTTGTTTTAATTTATTAATATTTTCCCTTTCAACATTTAATAAATTATCATAATATGTATTTGTTGATTCTGTTATTGGATCTAATAATGTTCTTTTATTTTCATCTATTTTATTAATTAGTTCATTATTACATTGAGTTATTGTAATATTATTAGAATTAGGTCGTTTACCTACCTTTGCTATATTATCACTTGTTATTTCTATATATTTGTCTGGTCCTATTTTTCCCATTGTAATATATCTTGGAAATAAACCCAAATATTTATAATATTTTGAGTTATATTTATATATACTATTTCTTGTTAAAGTAATCACTACATCAACTTGTTCATCCCATTCTTTCTCATAAAATTCTCTTGTACCATTTAATAAAATATTTCCTAATTTTGTAGGAAGATCTGTTGTTGACACATCCGAACCAGGCGATTGAACTTCTATCCATTTATGAATATCTCCATTTACCCCTTTATCTGTATATAGTTCTATTATATCATTTTCGTCCAATATATTATTTTTACTGTCCATAAATTGTTGTGTATTTGGATTTTTAATAATAATACCTGTTCCATCACAATAACCATCCCAAAAACATTGTGGTTTTCTATGATTCTCGTGCATTAAATATTCAATATCATCTAAATATTTAACGATAAGTTCTGCTAATTGATTTTTTGATATTACTTTGTCTTTTAAAGAATTATTTCCAGATATTTTTGTTAAATCAATATTTCCTTTAATTGCATCCCATTGTTGTTCAAAATCATAAGATTTACCAGCATCGGTTTTAAGCCAACCATCTGTTTTTGTTATATATTTATATATTTCAGGGTTTATTTTTTTTCTATATTCTTTAACATTTAAATCATTACATATATCATTATATGTAGTTTTTGAACCTATTCTTGGTTTTTGAACATAAGTATATGGGTCATATGTTTTTGTACATCCTGCATATGTAGAATCGTCTTGTCTAACATATTCACCAATTTTAATAACTTCAATTAATTTATCAATCATTAATGAATATGAACAACTACCTCGTGTTGGTTTATCATTTACTTGTTGTTGTAATTTAGTTACTAAATCCAATAATTTATTGTCAGAATTATTCATAATTTCTGTTGTATGTCCAAATGAACTAGTTTTATAACCCATTGATTCTCTTAAATTTATTAATTTTAAATAATCATCAAACTCTTTATTTGCAAATACAGCACATGAATTTAGATAACACTCATCATATTCAAATAATTCTGGTTTAAAAACTTTACCATCAGCATATGGTTTGATTACATATTTTTCTGTTAAATTAATTCCTTTGTCTGTAAAAAAAACCTTATAGTTATTTTCAGGTAATATTATTATATCACCAATAGAAACCGTATCATGTATATCTTTGAAATATTTTACATTATCATCATTAATATTATCGAGTGTAACATCTATTTGACTCGAGTGGATGCCAAATGATTGATAAACCTTCCATTTTCTACCTATAGGCATATTTGCTACAACAGTATAATATGTACCATCAACATTAATATAATTATTATCATTTATGTATGAAGAACCTATTATTGCATCAAATTGTGATGTATCTAATTTTGCATATTCATTTGTTGAAAGTGAATAGGTAGAAGGTGGAATTGTTGTTAATGTTGAACTAATAAGTTGTTTAATTAAATCTGTCTTTGGTATACCAATCCCGCCATTGGCAACTGATTCAGATAAATCTATTAGACCTGTTATATCATCTGTTTTTATCCATTCGTAACCCAATTTTAATATACATAATTCTTTACAAAAATGCGATATAACTCCTTCTTTCCATTTTTTTATTGGTTTCCAATATTCTATAGAACCATTCTCTCTCTCAATTTCGAGGTAATCATTTATATCAATTGTATAATCTAGAACATTATTCATATCAGCAAATAAATCATTTTTGAAACCTTTTTCCAGAGAAAAAATATCAATAGTGCTTTCTTTAATTTTGTCTTTTAAAGGTTCCCACTTTGAATCAGTTAATTTTTGTCCACTAGGTAGAGATGGCGTTCCAGAACTGTCAGTCATTTTTTTCCAATCTGTTAAACTCGCTGTGCATGATTGCGTTGTAAATTTTTCAATTTTATTCTTATTATAATTTTTAAAAATTATATATATAACAATTGCTGATAATATTGTAATTAATATATTAAAAATTTTCATAAAATTATAGTATCTATTATAATATAGCAAAAATATATTTATAAATAATTAATAGAGTTTAATAATAAATGTATTACATAGATATTATTATATTATTAATTATTATTAAAATAATAATTATTTTAATATATGATGTATATAAAAAAAATATTAAAATTATAAAAAAAATTGAAATGTTTAATGAAATTGATTATCATAAATTAGGTCCTATAAAATTTATTGATAAAGATGATCCATCACATGTTTTAGGATATTTTCCTAATGGTCAAGGAGAAAATGGTAAATTAAGTGCTGAACAATTACAAATAATTAAGGATAAAGGATTAACTATGACAACTATTCGAATTCCAAGAGGTACAGTTGGTGAAAAAGGAGATCAAGGTACTCAAGGTCCCGTTGGAGATAAAGGACCTAGTGGAAGTAATGGAAAGAAGTTTATTGGAGAAAAAGGCAATGATGGAAGTCCCGCTCCTTCATGTAGTGATGGAAATCCTGCACCAGAGTGTGAAGCGTGTAGTAATGGCACAAATGGAACTCCTGCAGATCCATGTGGTCCATCACCCCCTGGTCCACCTGGGTCCCCTGCTCTTGTATGCCAGAAAGGGGAGAAAGGCGATGATGGCGAACCTGCTTCTCCTTGTATACCCGCACCCCCTCCAGGAGCACCACATGGAGCACAACATGGTACCCCCGCCACCTCATGTAACTGTCAACCCGCCACATGTGCTCCCGCACAATGTGTAAATACTGTTGACTTAAAACAAATAAATGGAACTAATTTAGTAATAAATTCAAATAATGTGGATATTAATAGAACTTTCAATATGAATAATAATTCACAAATATGTTTTGGTGATTCATGTATAGATAAAAACATTATTGACAGAATTAATAATATATAATTATTATTTTATTATATCATTAAAAATTAGCGATGAAAAAAAAATTTTTTTTCATATTACTAATAATAATAATAATTATTATATTCAGTTATAATTATTGTTATGAACATTTTTCTGTTAAAGTTCAGGATGCAATGATATTTAAAGATTATCGAGATAAGTTAGTTGGAACATATCCAGATAAAAATATATATCCGGATTTCTTTATTAAATCAAATGGAGAATATGTAAATATGATTGGTACAGTGCATGGTGTTTCTGAAATAAAAATACCTAAACCAAAGGATGGCAAGAAAGGTCCTAAAGGAGAACAAGGTAACCAGGGGAATAGGGGTCCGGAAGGTCCTAGAGGTAAACATGGTGAAGAATTAGCGGAAGAAGATGTTGTAAATAATAGAAATTCGACATGTATTGCTCCAGGTGGTATATCAATTAGTACAATGTGTAAAGGCCCTGATGGAGATAGTCCTACTGCACCACCTGATGGAACTCCTGGTCAAAGATGTCCTCACCCAGGTGGACATTTTGTTGAAGAAAATGGTCATCAAGTATATTATGGTGGCAAATGTCCGGATGGTACTAATGGTGATCCAGGCAGAACATGTCTACAGGAATATGGTATTGAGGCAGGACACTGTCCTAGAGAAGAGAGCAAACACGGTCCTCCTGGATTTACTTGTGAAAAAGTTAATAGAGATGCAGGTATAGTCGTTGGTCCAGATGCCTCTGGTGTAATGAGGAAATGTCCTGATGGAGAAAAGGGATTAGATGGAGATACTTGTGCAGAAGTTCATGAAGATTTAAACATTGGTTCAGATAATAGATGCCCTGTTCCTGATAATGGTAATAACGGATTAAGTTGTTATGAGGTATACAAAAATACTTTACCGGAATGTACTGAATCAACTCCTGGAGTTAATAGTGTTGATTGTATAAATCCTGATACTCCCAATGTTAAAACATGTGGAGTAATTAATCCAGACAAACCGAGTGATGTTGCAAATAATTTATCAATTAATGGTAATACATTAACTATTAATAATAATAAAGCAATTACATTTAGAGGAAACAAAATTACATTGCCAACAAATGGAAATATTGTATTGAAAGATGCAAATAATAATATTATTAAAACAATTAATAAATCATATATTGATGATATGATATTAAAATCACAACAATGTAAAAAATGTCCTGATCAAGGTGGAAAGAAAAGATGGAACAACTCTACAAATTGCCAAGTAGATCAAGGTGAATGTAAAGAATGTAAAGAATGTGAAAGTGGATATTATGTTCAACAATCATGTTCTCAACACAGTAATACAAAATGTAAACAATGTGAACCAGGATATGTTGGTATAGGATGTAGAACAAAATGTGACCCTATAAAAGGTGAAATACCTAGAGATGATAAAACAGCATGTAAAACTATAGGAAGTAATAAATATATACATCCAAATGATAATACCAAAGAAAAAAATATACCATCTAATAAATACCGTAATCCAAATGATGCAAGATTATTAAATGACATACCATCTAATAAATATCGTGATAGAAATAGTAATACATTAAATGATTGTCCAAGTACAAGTTGTGGCGCTGGTGAGCATTTAACAGGATCATGTGGTGGCAGTACAATTAATACCAGATTTTGTAAACAAAATGTATGTCGTTGTGATCATGGAACAGCAGTGAAAGGAGCTGCATGCAGTACACACAACAAACATAAGTGTGCTTCTTGTAGTTCAGCATATAGACTAAAAAGTGAAACATGCCAACCTTACATTTTACTTTGGGATTTTAACAATCAGATGGATGGAGGGGACCCTGATTGGGGAGGCGGGTCGAAAGAAGCTATAGGACATAACCCGTGGATTGGATCTGCTATAAATGATGATGTAAGTAGTATTTCAAATCCACACGGACATCCGTTTTCTTTATATGAACACTCGAATTATGGTGGAGGTTGTGTTAATTGGAATACAAGTGTTCCAAGGTTCTCATGGACGACTCCCGGGTATAATCATTATTTCGTTTGGAATGGCACAGATCGTAGTATCCAAGACCAGGTAAGTTCATACAAAATTGGAAGCTGGTGTCCGTGAAAATAATATTATTAAATTAAATTTTTTAATTTAATAATATTTTCTTCATCTAAAGAATCTAAATAATACCATTTTTTAACTGTAGAATCCCATCTTGCACCATAAGTTTTTGCTAAATTTTTTTTAGAAAATGAAATATTAATATAATTTTTATTAATATCTATAATTGATTCATTTACTTTATTTTTTTCTAATAAATTCAATTTCTCTTTATTTTCCTCTGTAATTTTGTCATCATAATACCATGATTTTTTCTTCAAATCCCATTTTGCACCCAACTTTTTTGCTTCATCTTTATTACTATATGAAATAGTAATAAAAGTTTTTTCATAAGGACATTTTTCTATTCCCAATGCTAAATTAGCTAATTTATCTGCCATTTTATTACCAATTGAATGTTTATCTTCTTTATTTGTATGCGCATATACATGATTTAATTTGATATTATATACATTTTTATATAATTCATAAGCTCTTTTGAGTAATTCTAAATTGGGTGGTATTTTATCGTTTGATGTTTTCCAATTATTTCTATATAATTTTTCACCATAACTACTAGCACATTTTATAACATATTCTGAATCTGTATATATATTAATTTGTTCATTATTTTCAATATTATTTTTTAAAATTTCTAAACATCTAATAAACGCTGTTAATTCTGCGATATTATTTGTATGTTTCTCTCCTTCTATTTTTTTTGATTCATTTCTCGAATCATCATCAGCAAAATAAACACCGTAACCACTTATAGCATTTTTTTTACCATTATTTGCACATGCTCCATCAATATAAACATTAATCATTTTAATAATTTAAATATTAATAAAATCATTTTTTTATATATTAAAAAAGATAATTCCCCCAACTTAATCCTTTACCATGACTAAAATCTAAAGAACCGATCTGTTTAATAATATTACTTTCTTTACTTTCATTCCATGCCTTTGTGGGACCTTCATTCCAAACATTCATTAAATTTATATCATCTATAGTATCATCTAGAATTACAATTGTTTTTTCATGTGCTAAATTTTTACAATTTAAAATATCACCACGTGCAACATTATATTCATGACCACCATCAATAAATATAATATCAAATTTTTGATCATTATTTTTAGAAAATTCGGGAACTGTTATTAAACTATCACCAATTATAATTTTGTGTCTATTAGGATATGTTTTATCTATATACTCTTTACCATGTTTTAAGTAATCTTTTTCACCAATATCAAAACTAGTTAAATTAATATTTTTATTTGAAGATAAAAATGTTTCTGCTGAATGTCCTGCGTTAAAACCTATTTCCATTATATTAATTATATCCAGATTATCTACAATATTTTTTAAAAAATCTGTTTCTGGTTTACATTCTTGCGAATGACCTTCAAATGTATGAATATTTAAATTTTTGTAATATTCGTTCAAAGTACTCATTATATATAATATTTTGTCATTATTTTTATATCTTTTACAACTTTAAAAATAATATATTTATTTCTTTTTAAAATAAAAAAATAGTTCACACTAATCTAACTATCTTTTTATATTTTTTACTTCTTATTTACTCTTTCTTCTCTGCCTCCTTCGTCTCTTTCCACATCCTTCCTACCTCCCTCATCAAATCTTGACGAGACATCTCCGGATTCTCCTCCTTCACTACCGGCATCGTCTCACGAACATACAAGTTGTATGCCGTCGGTTCCCTCTTCTTCTTCTCCTCACCTCCTTCTTCCTTCTTTGCCTTCTTCCTCGTCTTCTTCTCACCCTTCGAACTCTCCCTAATCTCCTTGAATACTTCAGTTAGCATCTTTCCCAACTCACTCCTAGTATACTCTTTCTCCATGTCAACCTTGGAGGTAAAAGTAGTAAGAATCTGTTGGGTAGTAGTCATCACTCGTTGTGTGTGATTATTCTTTTCAACTTTTTCTATCATTTTTTTTTACTTTTGTCATTTTTTTGTACATTTTCAGTTATAAAATAGTACAAAAAAATGACAAAAGTAAAAAAAATTGATTTAGATTTACTATAACTAAAATCACGCACAGCGTCCTGATTAGTTGCCAGTTAGCAACTAACAAGCGAAAGAGAACACATTATAATTTGTTGTGAAAACCGAATCAAAGTCAAAAAAGTTAGATAAGTTTTACAATAATGTCTTATAATGACAATAACATTGTTGTTGATGTGTCTTATACAAAGTTTTGTGTAGGTCCTTGTAATTCTGAAAAAAAAGAAACAACGAAAAACAAATTTCTTAAACCATATAGTGGCGGTAAGTATAAAGAGTTTTGCTATCCAATTGATGAAGACTCTTATTTGATATTGAAAAATGTTCGTATTTGTAGCGGTTGTAATGAAAGATATATGGAGTTTTATGATGAAAATGAGATTGAAAGTTTAAAACAGGATGCCAAAACAATCCGCAAGAAACTAGGAATTTAAAAAATAAAAAAAAATAAAAAAGTAAATATAAAGTTACTTTTTTATTTTAAAAAATATCAACATCTATTTGTAACTTATTTGTTAGATTAGATAATAAATTAAAATATCTTTCTTCAATATATGTTTGAAAATATCTTGGTCTTAATTCTTTTAGATTAAAATAATAATTAGAAATATCTATAGTAACCTCTTTTATATCATCTAATATATATTCATAATAATCATCCGAAACAATATGTAATATATTATTAAAATATTCAAGATAAAAAGATAAAAATGTTATTTTTATAAATTTATTATAAGTATTAGATTCTAATAAAACTTTGGCATTTGAAATCATATTATTGTAATATTTTAAATTTAAATAAGGAATATAATTATAATATATTAATTCTACTGATTCAATTAATTCAATTAAATTATTGAATTTTTTATATTTTATAAATATTAAAATCTTGTATATATCAAATTCGTTTTTAAATACTTTTGCATCACTATAATACAAATAACTAGTTAAATTGCATGAAAATAAATCATTTGATATATCATTCGTATAATAATAGTAATAATCAGGATTATAACATACATATGTGCCTTTAAATAAACAAAATAAATAACTAATATTAAAAAAATTATTTTTTATTGATATATCATTATTGATGGTATATTCTGGATATAATAATTTTGTTAAATTAAAATAAAAATCAATTACATGTGTTTTAAATAAAAAATTATCAAAAAAGTAATGATAATATATAATTAATGTATTATTTATATTTAAATAAGTAATTTTATCATTATTATTTGGTAATGGTATTTTTTTTGTGTTAAAAAAGTATTTTAAATTTAATATATTATAATAACTATTTTCAAAGTAATTAGTAAAAAGACAATTATTTGTAGTGCTAAAAATATGATTTATTATTGATCTAGAATTTATCAAAAAATATGTTAATTCATTATAAAAAACTTTACATGTTAATGATAAATTTACAATTTTATCTAAATCACATACATAACCTATTATATAATTCATAAGTAAAATATCAAAATTTAAAAGAGATATATTATATAAATTTCTATATTTTATTCTATTATTATACTTTGTTTCAATATTGATTATAATTTTTTTAATTAAATCTATTGTATTTTTTTGCTTATTTATATCTAATTTATTATATATATTTATAAAACATTCAATTTTTGAATTATCATCCATCATATTTATATTAATATAAAAAATATTTAAATCATTTTAGTCTTTTTTGTATATTTAAATCAGTTGGATTCCAAGATATATATATCATATTTTGATGTGGTGGAGTAAAAGGTCTTACATATAAACCATTCTTTTTAAGTGCATTTATAATATAATCTCTACATTCATTAATTTTATATAATGGTTTACCAATTATTACATGAGGAATTTGAAAAAAAATATTTAAACCTCCTGCTTTTGCAATTCTTTCTATCTTAGAATGACATTTTTCTATAATTTCATCAAAAATAAAATTTTTACTTTTATCTTTTTTATTTTTCATTTCATATAATGAATTTAATGAAATTTGCGGAGGCATTATATTAATCTATAATATAATAGTAAAAAAAATTCTGATTTTACGTCCAAACTTCTAAAGAATATGATTTCCAACTTCTATATGAATAACTCTCTACAATATTAAATGAACATGCTACTGCTAATGCATAATTACCTGCCGGTGTAGTAGAAGGTATTGTATAATTTACATTAAAATCTTTATTTCCATTAAATGTAGCATTAGGTGCTGCAAATCTAGACCAACTACCAAACCATACCCAAAATTCACAATATTCTTTATAACTACCATTTGTATTAATTCTTCCTATCAAATTTAATACATCACCTGGTTTTGCTTGTATTATTAAATTCATATATGCTACATTATTACTAGAATCTCTGCCTGTAGCCCCTCTATTATCAAATTTTGTTCTTCCTTCTGTACGAGAAGTATTATTAGCATACAGTCCTGTAATTATTTCATATAATGTATTATCACCTAATGGTCCAGAAACACCCTTAATTCCCGTTTCATTTGGTGGATTTGGAGGACCAGAAACTTCATCATCAATCTCTTCTTCAATAAATCTATCTTTTCCACGAAATAATGCTAAATTAAAATGATTAAACGAGTCTGGAAATGGATATACAACAGGGGGGGGTCGCGTCCGCTCCAAGATGACTAGTCTTGATGTCTTGTATATTCGCATAATAATGACTTAATCTAATCGTTTTAGGACTATCGGTTAATGAATAAGGAACACTAAATTCTGTCCCAATAGCACTAAATCTTATTTCACCATTCGTAGGCAACGCTGGCATTTTAATTTATACTATTATATATAATCAAAAATTTAAATTGTAAATATCTACATTATAATGTTTAAGTGCTTCTAATGCTGTATTATTTTCTGCTTCTTTTTTCGAGTTTCCTGTAGATTTTGCAATAACAGTATTATTTTTATTTTTAATACAATATGTAAAAATTTTAGAACTATCTTTAGTTGTAATATCTATTTCAAGAAATTTTGGGACATCTTGTAAATGATGTTGCATATAATAAATTAATATATCCTTGTAATTATTTTTTTTTGTAATTAAATCACTAAAATCTAAATAATTCTCTAGAATATAAATTACAAAATTATAAGCAATGTCATAATTATTATCATTGTCAATAAATAATGATCCCAATAATGCTTCAAATATATCCTCCATAATTTTATAATTATTTCTACCGTTTGATTCTTCGACTTGTTTTGAAATAATAGCATATTTATTCAATCCTAATTTATTTGCCAAAAATCCCAACATTTTACCATTAACAATTTTTGTTCTTAATTTTGATAAGAATCCTTCATTTTGGTCGGGATATCTTTCAAATAAATATGATGTAACAATCATTTCAAGAATAGAATCTCCTAAAAATTCAAGTCTTTCATAAGACATATCTTGTAATGGAAGACAATCTTCAGGACATTTAGAGTTACTATTTTTAAAATCTAAATTTTTCATAGTACAATAAGATTGATGAACAAATGCAGTTCTAAATAAATTAATATTATTAATTTTAATATTTTCTAATCCATGATTTTTGAATATATTTATTAAATCTTCATTTTTTAATAAGTAATTTTTATTATTGTAAGGCATATCATTAATATCGATTTCTTTTGTTTTATTATGCAATGAATTAATACGTAACATTATAATAAGTTATAATATAATTTAATTATTATATCAATTTTTTTATATTAATTATACATAAGGAATTAGCATATTTTAATATAAAATGTCTATTGAAGAATATTCACCTTCTGAAATAGAGATCCATTCGTTGGGTATTGGTGTGATAAATAGCGAATATTTGGATTTGACAACGCGTGAATATTTAGTAGTAGGTGATATAAGTGGAACAAATGAACTAGGATTGAATATTGGCGAATTGCAAACTACAACAATGAGACTTACGGATATTGATAAAAGAAATATAAAATATTCTATGATTGTCAATAATTCTGGAATAGGTTTAAATACATCTAGAAAAAAATTTGATGAAAATTTTAAAGATAAAAATATTTATGGTATTTATATTGAGAAAGGTGATATATTTTGCGATGGAACTATAATGGCAAAAAATATAAAATTAATGAATGATGATGGCACACCATATGTATTTGATATAACAAATCCAGAAACAATTATACAAAATTTAATTGAAAGTATTAATTCTAATTCTGAATTATCAAGATTTACACAGGGTTGGAATTCAACTATTATTAATAGTGATGCAACAATAAGTAAAAATAACATATTTACAGAAAGTTTTGTTAATATAAATGCGGGTTCAACAGATACTGTTAATAATTTACATCCGTTAAATATAATTTCTGGACCATTAACCGATAATATAGATGGTATACAATTAGCAATCAAAAATACTGCTTTAACACAACCATATATATATTTAGAAGATGATGAAGAAATTAGCGTTCGTGAAGCGTCAAGTTTAAAAATTGGTATAATGGGTAATAGTAATATATCACCTGCGATAATATCAACAACAAAGGATATGCCTTTAGAATTTCATGTTTCAAAATTTAATCAAGAAATTAATGATGTATATAAATACAATGGTAATACAATACCAATTTACAATAATTCTTCTAATTATCCATCTATGACTATAACAAAAGATGGTAATATATCAATGGGTAAAGATTATGTTGAAGAAATTCGTACAAGTATTGAACCAAAATTACATGTGTGTGGTGATACATTATTAGATAATATATATATGAAAGATAAATTTGATACAAAAAAAATAAAGCATTTGGATGATATTTTCATAAGAAAATTAGGATTAAATTTTAATGCTAATCAAATAATTCCGGGAAGATTTGATACTGGAGAATATGAATTTGATAATTTAACAATTCATAATACTTTTGAAACAAGTAATTTAATAGTTAAAGATGTTGTACAATTTGATAAACCATTGAATTTTAATGAGATATCAATTAATAAATTAAATATTATAGAAACCGAAGATTCTTCTGATATTCGAGGACCAATACAATTTCATAATGAGGTTATTGTAAATAATGATATTACTATAAATAATAGTGGTTCTTTAAAAATTAATGATCATAGAGTATCAGCTTTAGCTATTAATAATATAAAAGTTTTAATAAATAATGAAGATGGTACATTTACAACTGTTGATGGTGATGGATTCGCAGCAGATGAAATTCAAGACAAAATTGCATTATATTATGCAATAAATAGCGACAGTGGTTTTATAATAGATAATAGCAATTTATCAATTTATGGTAATATTGGTGTAGGAATACAAAATGATCAAAATTATGGTACTAATAAGATTAGTATAAATAATGACGATGACGATAGAACAAATTATGAAATAGGAATATACAATCAAGGTGAATTATTGTCGTCGATAGGTCATTTTAAAACATCTTTTGGGGATAATGATGGAAGTTTAATAATTAAAACAGAAAATTCTGGAAGTACAAATATGATGCATAATATTTATTTTTATGCTGGAAAAACAAATGATGATATTAAAAATGGTGATAATGGACAAACAATTTATCCTACATTATCAATATTACAAAATCAAAGCATTGGTATAAATACAAATGAAATATTGGATTTAGAAAATATAAAACTAAATATAAACGGTTCTTTAGTAACAGAAGACATTTATATTAAGACTGGTAATACAATATCGAAAGTATTATTTTTTGTTAAAAACGAAATTAATGAATTATCACATATATCTTCTTATGTGATTACAAATTCAGATAGTAATAATAAATTTTTTATTAATTATAATGAAAGTGATACATCAAGAAATAATTTTCTTGAAAAAAATAAAACATTTAATGTAAATGGTGGCATAAATGTCACATCTACAAATACATTAAATGAAGGATATTTTGAAAATAATATGAAATTGGCGACATTTAAAATATTAAAAAATACGCAAAATATTGATATTAAAACAGCATATACAAATAATAATTTATTAATTGGTTTAGATGATTTAACTTCAAGTAGTAAAAGCGAATATATTAATACAACAATAAGCAAACCACAATTAATGTTACGAAATTTGTCAGATAGAAATTATAATGATACAATAATTCGATTATACAAAGGAAAAACAAATGGTGACATTAGTAATCCAAAAAACAAAGCAAAATATTCAGGTATTGATTTTTGCGATTGGGAACCAATTACTGGTTTGAGAGATAAAGAAAGATGGTATATATATAGAAATTATGATACAACAAAACAAACTATTGAAAATTATCCAGGAGTTTTTGAAATAGGTTATTCGGATAATCAGTATCATCCAACTAAATCTGGATTGGAAATGATGTATAAAAGAAATAATAATATCACTGCTGTGAGAGATGAAGATATTAATATATTAAATGATGCGCAAAATTATTATTTTATTTTCAATAGACCTGTTAATGATACAAGTATAAAATTACCAACATATACAGAATTAATCGAACATCCAACTGTAAAAATTTATGGAGATATGCAAGTTACTGGTACAATTAATTGTACTGACTTAAGAATTTTGAATCAATCAATAACTGTTGTTAATAATTCTTTAGAAGAACCTAATATAGTTAATACAGAAAATAATACTGAAATTATTGAAAGCGATATTATAATTACTGCAAATAAATTAATAAATAAAACAAATTCTGTTATAAATACAGATAATAATTCATCTTTGGAAAATATAATAAATCATGTAGATAAATTAAATACAAATAACATATTTTATTATAATAATAATAATTCATTAGTATCTTTGACAAAACAATATAATAAATATAGTCATAATTCTTTGGATTTTTCAACAGTATTTATACACGATAACAATTTTTCAATTGTAAATAAAATGAAATTAACAATGGAATCTATTGGAGAAATTATAAATACACATGAAGAAATAAAAGAGGTAAATCCAACTTGTTTATCAATTAAAAATATTCAGGATAATAAATTGATATCATTTTATAATGATGAAAATAATAGTTATATAAATATTGGAAATAATGCAATTAATAATAATGATGATATTGAAAATATTTCTTTACATATTCAAAATACATCAAAATATTTGTTACAGTTAACAAATACAAATGTTGATATATCACCTAAAATTAATTTTCAAAATAAAATTTCTGATAGAATTAGTGATTTTTGGATATTTGATGGACCAAGTAAAGATAAAACTTTCAATATTATATATGGAAATAATGAAGATACAACAAATGATGTTGATAATCTATATAATGTTATGACATTAACCAATGATAAAAAAATTGGTATCAATAAAACAAAACCATTGTATTCTCTCGATGTTTTATCTGAAAATTTTTCTTCATGTAGATTAACTAATGATTATAGTAATGATATAAGAAATGATTTTGAAAATGAAACGCAATTTACAATTGTTAATATTGAGAATTCGAATTTAAATTTAGAAACATCATTAAATATACTAAATAATAGTAATATTTTATTTGATTTAAAAATAGATATTGATTCTTTAAATTTACCTAATTATACAATAAATTCAGCATATATATATGATGATATTAAAAATAATGAAAATTATATTAAAACAAATATTTTATATCAAAAAAATGAAGTAGATATTCCAATTATATTTCCAAATGAAATATTAAATTACGAAATAGATTATAAAAATATAGATTCTAATATATTTGAAGTTGTTAATGAAGTTGTATTTAATGATATAACAAATAATTTAGAATTATATAATAAATTATTACTACCTTCATTTGGAAATTCTAATTTTAGTAATTATGAATTTAAAATAAATGAAAATTTTTTAAATAATTTAGAATTACAATCAAATATATTAACAAATTCTTTTAGTATTTTTAATAATATTTTATTGAAAAATGAATATAATATCATAAATACAAGTGATAAATTATTTACATCTAATATTACTAATTATCATACACATTTTGATACATTGTATTCGACTTCAAATGTACATATAGAATATACAAACTATTTATATAAAGATGATATTCTAAACGCAACAGATGAGATTTATAAAATAAATTTAGTTGATAAAGAAATTGATAATGAAAAATATAAAATATATTTTTCAAATATAATTAAATATGATAAAGAAAATCTATTAAATGATACAATTAATATTGATTTTATTGTTAAAGATACATACGAAAGTGATACTACAATAACATTACCATATTCTATTATAGATAATGATGATATAAAATATAATATATTGTATGATCATAATTTAAATAATAAAAATTCATATACATATGATTTTTTAACAAGTAATTATTTATTAAATGATATATTTGGTGCTAGTATAGATAATATATCGACAAATACTATTAATTTTGATAGTATTAATCAAAATAAACTTATTAATTTTAATTATGAATTTAATTCACAATCATATAATATCAATAGTAATATTGATATTGAATTCAAATTTTATTATGAAAAATATGATATTAATTTACATACTCATTATTTATATACAAATATTATTGAAAATGTTCCACATATTGTTTTAGAAAATACATTTAATACTAGTAATTCAAAATTAGATGGAGTTAATAAAATATATAGTACTTTAGATGGAGATTTTAAAATAAATTTTGAAACAGATAATAATGATTCTAAAACATTAATTAATCTTAATAAAAATGGCAATGTATTTATTGATAGTGGTAATTTATATGTTGATAAAATATTTGTTGATAATATTTATAATAAAAATACTTCAAATACTATTATTTTAAATAATACTAATAATTTTAATGAAGAAACATATATTAATTCATTTTCAAATTTGAAATTGGAAGCAAATAGTAATATTGAATTTAGTGCGAAACAAATTGAATTCAATCTTTTAGGAAATAATAGTTCCAATATAAAAATAATTAAAACTGGTGATTATAATAATAGTAATAATAAAATATTGGAAATTTATTGTAATGATGATGTTGATAATAAATTTTATAATGCACTATCATTATCTAAAATAAATACTACAACTTATTTAACAATTGGTGAAAATAGTGCAAAAATAGGTATATGTAAAAATATTGATGAAATAGAAAGTACTTTAGATGTTAATGGTAATATTCAAATATCTAAAAATAATTTTGATATTAAAGTACCTCATATAACTTTGAATAATTATAATCAAAATTTGATATATAAGAAATATAATGAAAATTTAATATATAGTGATGATGGTATATTTAAATTAAGTTTAAAAAATAAGGTTACGCAATCAGAAAAAGAACTATTTAGAATAGATAATAATAATATGAATGTTAATTCTGATAATTTATTAATCAAAAATATATTTGTAGAAAATATATATGATAATACAGGTAAGGCATTAGTTCTAGGTAATTCAAATTATAATAATATTGACTTTTTAAATTTTACATATGATTTAAATTTGGAAGCAAGTAATATTAAATTTACAACTTCTAATGTAGATATTGCTTTAAGAGAAAATAATAATAATTATTTCAATATTAATAAAATTAGAGGAAAAACTATTATTAATATATTAAATGAAAATTACCAAGAAAATAATGTTGTTACATTAGTTGATACAAATATTTATTTATATTTATTTATTGATAAAACATTAGATAAAATTTATATTTATAATACAAATAATAAAATATATAAATATGAAAATACTATTGTTGATGATTTTTATGAATTTGGAAATAGTATAGATAAATTTAAATTTTTTGATAATAATTATAATAAATTAGCTATCATAAAAGGAAATAATATAAATATTCTTGATATAACAAATTTTCAAAATAGCGAAATTAAATTAAAATTGCCTTCTAATTATCAAGATAATTATCCAACAAATAGTCCAGCAATATATATATATGATAATGAAACTGATATAACTACATATAACTTTAATGTAACAATTTCAAATAGTAATTATTATTTTAATGAATTAAATAGTAAATTATTTTTAGGAATTGGTAAATATAATATTAATAATATTCCATTAGAACATCCTATTGGTTTTGTTATAAATGATACTTATAAATTTGAAGTAATATCTGGTAATATATTTAATCAAGGTGAAAAAATAATTGATGGTATAAATATGATTTATTATACTGGTGATATTGTTATTCAAGTAAAAGTTGATTTTGGTACAATTAGTTATTCGTGTTATTATCACGGTTATATGGGTGGTGAAAATAATTTAGAATTTCAATCATTTAGTTCAATAAATACGTTAGATATTTTTATTGATTCAACAACTAAAACATATATTGTAGATAATAATAATATTTTTAAAATAGATTTAGCAGAAACTGATTATACTTCTGGAAATGAATTAACAGCAAATTTTATATCAAATAATAATCTTGGAAATATGGATGGTATATTAAATAAAAATGCAGAAATTGGAATAATTTCATCATTAGTATTTAATGAATTTACAAATATACTTTATATTTCTGATATAACAAATAATACAATTAGAAAAATAAATATTTTAGATAACACTTTAGAAACAATATCAGGGTTTATTCCAACAAGTTTTGATAATAATCCAAGATTTGGTAAAAATACAGGAAATAGTTATGATACAAGATTTAATAATATTAAGAAAATATTATTGATTAATAATAATGAATTTTTATTAGTTTTAGATTCATCTACATTAAATTCTCGAATAGTAATAATTGAATTAGAATCAAATTATAGTTCTACATTATATGAAGTAGATAATATTGAAATATATGATATAGAATTTTATAATAATTATATATATTATTTGGATAATAATTTTAATAATATATTGAAAAATATTGAAATAGAAAATTTTGAATTATATAAAAAAAATAATATAACTTCTCTAACATTAAATAATATATTTAATATTACTTCAATTCCATATGATAGTATAAACAATGAATATTATAGTGCTAGTAGATATGATTATACTGATATTAATGGTTTTATAACAAATATGTCTGTTAAAACAAAAAATGAATTTACACATATACAATTTGGTTCTGATAATACTGGAAGAAATGCTCGTATTGGTATTTCAACACAACCAGACGATAATATTGATTTAAAGGTTAATAATAAAATTCAAACTTATGATTTAGAGGTTCTTAATAATTTATTAGCAAATGAATTAAATATTAATAAATTAGTTGTTAATAATATAGATTCTTTAGAATCAAAAATAGAATTAAATAAAGATATTTATCCAACAAATGCTAATATTAATTTTGGTTCTGATTTTAATTATTATAATAATATCTTTATTAAAAAAATTAATATATCAGATAATTTAAATTCGGGTATAACACTTAATTCAACTGGTTTAGATTTATTTATTAAAATTAAAAATGATAATACAAAATATGGTAATATTCATATAAATGAATTACAATTATATGATGAATTATCAGAAACTAAATCTTTAATTACTTATAATAATTCTAATTTAGAATTCAATTTTTTTAATAATAATAGTCCTGATATTTTACATAATTTTAAATATGACTTCAATAATGAAAGATTATTATTGAATAATTTAACAGTTGATGGAGAATTAGTTTTAACAACAGATTTTGTAAATAATAATATTTATACTAGTAATATTATTGTTGAAGATACTGTTACTACATATGAAATTTATTCCTCTTATATTGATGTTACTGAAAAAATATGCTCAAGTAATATAGACTGTTATAGTAATTTAACTGTATATAATGATATTAATATTACAAATAATTTAGTATCAAGTAATGAGATTCATATCAATTCAAATTTATATGTTAATCAATATTCTTTTATAAATAATTTAGAAACAAGTAATATTAATATATTATATGGCGAAGCTAGTAACTTAATTGTTCATGATATATTGTATGCATCAAATTTAATTGTACAAGGTAATCAAACAATTATTCAAACAAATCATTATGAAACTGAAAATTTAGTGATAAATAATACACAAGCAGATGGACCTTCTTTAGAAATTATTCATAATAATACATATAATGTTTTAGATTTTAGTATAAATGATAAACAATTTATATTAGATAAAGATTGTAAACTAAATCTAAATGATATTGAAATAAATAATAATATAATATTTGCGGGTTCAATTAATAATATTTCTTCTAATAATTTAAATAATATTTTAAATCTTGATAAAAACATTATTGATAAGTTCCAAGATTCTTCCAATTACACTGAAAATATTGAATTTATTGCAAATAATTCATCAAATATTATTAAAGATGTTGATGATAAACTAAACGATTTCATTGACCAAGATTTCTTTAAAGAAAATCCATTACACCCAATCATAAAAGAGTTTGATAATTTTGGAAATATTATTAATAAATATACATATAATAATCAAAATAATAATATATTTTCAACTTATGATACAAGTAATTTCTATATTGTTCTTAAAAATGATACTGACGATGCACAAAAACATTATCAATTATCAGTTACCAATAATTTACTTACTGATGTTATGATGGTTGCTGGTGGTGGTTCAGGAAAAAATATAGATATAGATTATCAATATGATACAAGTATTAATTCTTTAATAACTACTAGTGATATTTTAGGAATATCATTAAGTAATGATTATATATATTACTTTAGAAAAAATGTATATAATTCAATTTATTATGCTAGTTTAAATGATGTAAACAGTGAAACTTTATTGATTAATAACATTAATGGAAATATTACAGATTTTAAAATTAGTAAAAATAATAAATATTTATGTTATACAATTAATAAATTTTTGCATATAAATTATTTAGATAATTTTAATGTTAATAATGTTCAATATATTGAATATTCAAATAACATAATTAAAATAATAATTGATAATCTAAATGAATCAATATATTTATTATTGGATAATTCATCATTAATAATTATTAATTTAGAAACTTTAGTTACTAAAAATATTAATTTAGATTTTCATTGTATTGATATTGATATTAGTAATGATGATAATTATTTATATATGTTAAAAAATAATAAAATTGATATCAATATATTTAATATTAAAACAGAAACACATTCGTTATATAAAACTACTAATTATAATATTAATAAAATATTAATTGATAAATATTATGAAAATTTTATAATTATTGATGATGATAACAATATTGTTAAACATAATATTTATACAAATAGTAAACAAAATATTCATGATACAGGAAACATAATTAATATATTTGATATTAATTATGACAATTCTTTAGTTTATTATTTACAAGATAATAATTTATATTCAAAACCACTATTTAATGATGTTTATCCTTCACCAGGTGGTGCTGGTGGTTTATTATACAGAAATGATGCTACTATAAACCAAGGAGTATATGATTTGTATATTGGTAATGGGGGTATTAATAATACTGATGGATATAATACTGTCGGTTTTGGTGTTACATTATATGGTGGTGAAAAAGGTAAATTAAATAATATGAATATTCCAGTATCTGGTAATTATAAAGGTTATTTGGTAGAAAATAATTATATAATTAAAAATAATTCTTATGAAAATATTGTATATAGTTCTGCTATTTTTAATGGTGGTACAAGTGCAACAAATATTTTAGAAAATAATTATTATGAAGGTAAAGATGGATATAATGCAGGATTTTTAGTTAATGATAAAGATAGTTTAAATTTAAATCAGTATTTTAGTGGAGGTAGCGGTATATATCCAGGATTTAAAGGTAAAGGTGGTGGAACAAATTCTAGAGATACATTTAAATTACTTAAAAAAGATTTAATTGCGGATAATCATTCTGGCGCAGGAGCATCAGGTGGATATAATCGTATGAGTTCTATATATCCAAAAATTAATAATGTATATGAAACAACATCACAAAGAATAATAGATATTCATAATATGTATATTGATAATACTTTAGAAGTGAATATTCAATTTGAATTACCAACAACTGTTGAAATAATTATTTATAATAATTATAAACAAACTTTAACAAATGAAAAATATTTACAACTTGATAGTATTATATTAGAAGGCGAATATACTATTGTTATTTATTATGATTTGACTTCTCAAAAATATGATATATGTTTCAAAAATAAATTTGATGATACAGAAATAATATTTGAATATGAATATAATTCAACTGATGATAATACATATGAAGACTTATCTTCTTCGCATTCGGATTTAAACACAACACAACATATTAATATAAAACTTAATAATATTCAATATAATAATACAGAGTCTCATACTGTTACAAATAATAAAATAAGTTATAATGATATTTCTAAAGGAGGTTCTGGTATTATTGTAATGAAATATAATATATACAAAGATCCTATAAGCAATTTACAACAAATATTTGATAACAGATTAAAATTATTAGAAGAAAATTTGTTATTTTCTAGAATAAATACATATAATAATGATAATATAACTATAAAATTCTTTAAAAATGAAAATTCCTTATTATATGATAATATTTATATTGATCAATCATATAGTGGGATAAAATTGATAGATGCTAAGCAAATATCAAATAATACTGTAAATATTAAATATAAATATATAATTAAATTATATGCTTATATTTTTGATTACTATAATGATAATATACCAAATGTTATATCTAAATTATATAGATATGAAACTCATAATGATATAATTAATTTTAATGAGTTTATAGCTTTAACTGATAAATATATATATATAGATAAAATTGAAGTAGATATATATGATAATGTTTATGACTTTAGTAATAAATCTTATTATTCAAATTTAATTAAAAATAATAATATTGCAACACCAACAATTGATAGTATTATGCCTTTACATAAAGAAAAATTTATTGAAGAATCGTTGTCATATGATAATAATTATCAATTAATAACAATTAATGATTATTCAAAATATCATATATTATGGTCTAGTAAAATTGATAATATAGATAGTATTGAAAGACTTTATCCATCGCAATATGCAAGACAAAATTATTTTCAGAAAATTGATGGTAATTCTCCAGACGAATATAATGTATCAGGTTCATCTTATGATAATGGTACATATACTGTTAAATATTCAACTAGATATAATAGTACTAATAATAGTCCTCATTATTTATTCCATAATCCTCATCTTAATGCTATGACAGATGCAACAACTGATGCAACATTTGCTTCAAATCAGTATTCTAATGGTAATTATGTAGGTAGTAATAGTTTAGCAGGTATAGATGGAGATTGGGTTACAATACAAATGCCCAATAAAATTTTATTAAGTAAATTTATATTTGTTTCTCTTCATTATGCTACAATTTTAACTTATAGATCAAGAATGCCACATAAATATAAAATATTTGGTTGTAATGATAATGATGGAAATTGGGAAGAAATATTTAGCGAAGATTATTCACATTATAATGTGGATAATATTGATGAAATATTTTCAAATACATATATTAATAATAATGACAGTCGTGTAAAAATATTATCGGATAGCGATAGATTAACCGGATTTAAAAAATTTAATACATTTGGTCTTGTTGTTGAGAAAATAGGTAATTGGGGGGGGTCGAGTCATACAACTCTTCTTGCAATGGGACATTTTGAAATATATGGTAGAGAAAAATTACCATATATGAGATTACCTCTTAATGTTTTTAATAATACTAATATTTATGGAGAATGGAAAAATAATACATACTTAGATAATGGTTATTTAGATTCAGCATATTTAGATGGTAGAGAAATAAGTATTTCTTCTGAACAAAAATATTATGGCGAATGGATATTTGTTATGTTAGATAGAAAATTACAATTAAATAAAATAATAATTGATATTGGTCCCGATGGAAGTAATATTACAAGTTTTAAAATTTTTGGTAAAAATATTAGTAAAAATGATGAAAATCTTATTGTAACTAGTGAAATTATTAATACATATTTTGATAATATTAATTATACATATACATTAGTAAATAACAATTATATAATTGATATTACACAAGCTAATTATTATAATAGTTTTGTAATATTATTTGAAAATATTGAAGAAAATAAAAATACATTAAAAATTAAAAATATAAATTTTGAAGCTAAATATAAAAAATGGGAAATTTAAACTTATAATTTATTAAAATGAAAAAAAATACAATTTTTATATCTATAGCAAGTTACAGAGATAAAAATTGTAATTCTACAATTAAATCTATTTATGATAATGCTAAATTTCCTGAAAATATATATATTGGTATTTGTCAACAAAATAAAAATACAGATATAGATTCGTTACATGATATCATCAATAATAATATTAAAATTATTAGAATTGATTATAGTGATGCTAAAGGACCTGTATATGCTAGATATTTAGCATCAACATTGCATGAACATGAGGAATATTATTTACAAATAGATTCACATACTATTTTTATTAAAAATTGGGATATAATTTGTATAAATTCAATTAAAAATTTAAAAAAAATAAGTGATAAACCTGTATTAAGTCATTATCCACGAGATTATCCAAATAAAGATATTGCAAATAAAGATAAATTTTATGTAACATATGTTAAATATTTAAAATTTATAAAAAATAAAGATTTTAAAATAATTCAATACGAAGGTGCTAGATTTATTGACACTAAAAATTCATTTATTAAAACTCCTTTTGTAACTGGTAATTTTTTATTTTTAGAAGCTAGTTTTTTAAAAGAAATACCATATGATAATACTTTACATTATTTGCATCATGGTGAAGAAATTTTACATTCATTAAGATTTTATACATATGGTTATGATATATTTATACCAAATCAAAATATTATATATCATTATTATTTACATAAAGAACCTAAAATATGGAATGATATTCAAAATATACATACAAAAAGAATCAATGCTCATACTAAAATTGTTAATGTATTTAATTCAAAAACAAATAATCAAGCAAATAAATATTTAGGTCATTATAATGTTGGTAATGTTAGAACTATCGCTAATTTTAAAAAATTTGCTAATATAAATAATGAAATTGGTGAATTATCATTTAATAAAATAATAATTATTAATATAATATTATTATTATATATTATGATATATTTAATTTATTATTAATTTGTTAAAATGTTCTTTAAATGAATTTATATCATTTTCATTTATATTTTCTTTTAATTTTACTGAATTTATTTCAAATTTTATTATTAAATTTCCATAATTATTTTCTTTATTAAATATTGGCAAACCTTTATTTTTAATTGTATATTCATTTTTATGTAATATTATTCCATAACTCTTTGTATTTAATTTTATATTTTCATTAAAATATGGTATTTCTATATTTTTTCCTAATATTGAATCTAAATAATTTATATTATAAGTATAATATAAATTATTATTATCTCTTTTGAAATATTTATTTTCAGATATATTTATTTGAATTATTAAATCTCCGGGTATTTCATTTTTTGATTTTGGTTGTTCGCCCAAACCTTTAAAAGATGTTTTATAATTATTTGGAAATCCTGCTGATATTTTTAAATTTGCACTATGTTCATTTATATATTTTCCTTCTCCACTACACTTTTTACATGATTTATTTAATTCTATTATTTCTCCTTTACCTCTACATTTATCACAAGTTTTTTGTATAATTTGTTGCATTAATCCTAAATTTCTTAATATTTGTGTGACACCTCTTCCATCACATTCATTGCAATTTTTTATACAATTTAAACAATTATTTTTAACATTTATTTTCATTGTACTATCAATACCATTATAAACATCTTCTAATGTTGCATTAATTATTTTTATAATATTTGAACATTTTTTATTTTGTTTTCTATTAAAATCAAAATTAAAACTTGATGAAAATGATCCACCAAATGGATTATTATTATTTCCAAAAAAATGTTGAAATATATCTTCTGGATTCATATCATTTTGATTTCCTTCTTGATAATTGTCATCTCCTAAATTATCATATGACCTTTTTTTATTTTCATCTGATAATATTGTGTATGCGTTCGATATTTCCTTAAATAAAATTTCATTATCTTTATTGTTTGGATTTTTATCAGGATGATGTTTTAATGCTTTTTTATGATATGCTTTTTTAATTTCTTGTTGACTTGGATCATCATTTCTATTCAACCCTAATGTTTCATATAATTTGAATTTCATTTATATTATTTTATAATAATAATTTTTATATAATTATTATATGTATAATTAATAGAGATATTTTTAATGAAAATTTATTCTTATGATAATCATATATTTAATACTAGTATAATTGATAAATTAATATATACTAGTAATAATAATATTGTTATGAAAGAACATTATTATGTTTTAATAAATTTATCAACATATAAAAAACTTAAAATATATAATAAAGAACTTGGTTCGTTATATGATTTATCTATAGATAAATTTTATTTTAATAAATTAATAATACCTAAATTAAATATACATAAAATAATTATTAATAAAGTTGATAATAATATTTCATTAATCAGTAATTGTATTTTTGAATATAATAATATATATGATTTTTTAAATAATATTCTTAATACAAGTATTAATGATATTGAAATAATAAATAATTTATTAATTATTATTAGTAAAAAAAATTCATCATCAGATAACTTATATACAAATATTCGTATACTTTCAAAAATATCATCACATATAATATATTTTGATAATTATATAGATAAAATTATTTTGAGTATAAATTTTATAGAAAATGAAAAAAATGAAAAAAATATTAAAATTATTGATAAAATTAATTTGATTAAACAAAAATTTATTTCAATTAAATTTTTTTACGATTCAATAAAAACATCTAGTATACAAAAAATTACACATCATGAAACACATATTTCAAAAATATTGACATATGTTGCTACAATTTTCTTACCTCTTTCATTTATGATTGGTATTTTTTCTTTACCAATTAAAAATATACCTTTTAGAAATAATGAAAATAGTCTCTATTTTATTTTATTTATTTTATTTATAATTTGTATTATTGTTAGTTTTTATTTAATTGAACTAAGCAAAAAAAATGTATTTATTTAAAAAGTTTTACAACAACTTTTTTTTTTTAAATCACATCGAAAGTCAGAACTACAATTATGATGTCCTTCACATTTTTCTCGACATACAGTATCAAAATTTTCTATTTTGTTTATTTTATTTATTATTAAAATTATTAGTACTATAAACAAAAAAATATTAATAGCATCTATAAAATTATATTTCATTCTATTATAAATAATCGAAAAAAAATGATATAAATCTTTAATTATTTTTCATTATAATGAAATATAAATTAAATAATAAATTTTCAATTGAAATACATAAAAATATTGAAGAAACAAAAACAATAATTAAAAATAATAAAAAATTTTTTATAACATCTACAAACTATCATGAATATACAAATCAATTGAATAATGAATATGGTCCTATAAATATGTCTGATATTATATCTTTTATTCAATTTATTTTTGAATTAAAAACAAAAGTAAATAAACATATTATATATTATGTTTATAATTCAAAAAATAATTATGATTTATTAAATGCTTTATTTCTTTTTGGATGTTATTTTATTATTCAAGAAAATTATAATGTTGAGGAATTATTATTTAATATTTCATATATTTTTGAATATTGTCCTCAATATTATACTGATTGTATTTCTAAATATAATGGTTACATAATAACTATTAAAGATTGTTTTAAAACAATTAAATTTATTAATGATAATAAATATTTAAATATTAATAAATTTGATATTGAACAATATTCATATTTTACTGATTATAAATTTAGAGATATGACTTTAATTTTAGATAAATTTTTAGCAATGTCCTGTCCTAGTAATTACAATTTAAATAATACAATTATTGAATTAAATAAACTAGAAATTAAAAATATAATTAGATTAAATGAAGAATATTCATATGATAAAAAATTGTTTGAAAATAATAGTATAATTATACATGATTTGTATTTCAAAGATATGACTACACCATCATTAGATATTATTAAAAAATTTATGAATATTATTAATAGTTATGATTCCACAGAATTATTTGCTATTCATTGTAGGGCAGGTATTGGTCGTACTGCAATATTAATATGTATATATTTGATACTTAAATTAAATTTTAAACCCAAAAATGCTATTACATATATGAGATTTATGAGACCTGGTTCAATTATGTATCACCAAGGTATATTTTTGGAATCTATAAATTATTTTAAAAAATTTATTTAATTACTATATTTGTATTTAATAGTTATATGTACGAAAAAGTTTATATATTATCATTATTGTTATTTTAATATTATTATTTTCATTCGTAAAATGTAAGAAAAAAATAGATATTAAGTATGATATATTGACAAAAAATTACAATTTTACTAATTACCCATTTTTAAATGAATATTTTGATGGTTGGGGTATTTCACTTTTTATACTATATGCTGTCATGGCATATAATTTTTCTAAAAATTGGTTATTTATTCTTATGATTGGTATTATATGGGAATTTATTGAACTATTATTATCATATAATAGTATTTTAAATTGTTATTTATTAAATTATGGACGAAATAAATACACAAAATGGTGGTATGGAAGATATAATAATGAATATATTTGGTATTATTTTTGGATTATATTTAAGAAAGAATTTTTAATAATTTTATTCTAAAGTAATCTTTGCATTTTTGATATTTTTTCATAATATAACTTTTTATATATATATCATTTATAGTATGAATCACAAGATTAATATTAAAGCTGGATCAATAAGTATGGTAAAATCAAGACGTAAAATGAACACGAAAAATCCTATTCCAATTCTCAATAAAATATTTCCCTTTTTTACAAAAAAGAAATCACCATTTAAAGTACCACCTAATGTATCTACACATGTTGTACAAAGAAAGGTATCCCCTAATGTATCTACACATGTTGTACAAAGAAAGGTATCGCCTCTGGTATCTAGACATTTTATAGAAAGAAAGGTATCGCCTCCGGTATCTAGACATGTTATACAAAGAAAGATATCACCCAAGGCACCACCCAAGGTACCACCTAAGGTACCACGTCCGGTATCCACTTCTACTCGCGATAAACAAATATCTCCTAAAGCACAATCTTCTGAAAATTCTTCAGTGTTAGAAACACATATAAAAAGTTTAACACAAATACGGGGAGAGTTGCAAAAAAATCCAAAACAACACGATATATACATGAGATTAATTAAACATATTAATGATTTTATTAAATTCATGCATAAGCAATTACTATTATTCATTAAAAATAGTAATCATCATGAACTATATCCACTAATTAAAAAAGAGTTTGAAAGCGCAGCCGTTTTAAGGTTAACAACTTATTTAAATAAAACATTATTACAATTATCAGAAATAGATATAAATAATATTGATTCATTTCCAAACGAAGTAAGAACCATATACAACCAAAATTGTGGCGGGTGGACAGGGCCAACTTTTTGTGGTATTGCTATTAAGGCTATTTCGAATGGCAATCGCGTAATTGACAAATTGTATCAACAAATTGAACAAAAAATAAAAAATAATAGTCCTAATAAATTATTACTTCTGGATATTTGTGATTTTATTATTGAAATAGCTAGTAAATATATCCATAAAAGTGGTGGTAAAAAAATAAAAACAAAGAGAAAAATAAAAAAAACAAAGAAATAGTATATTTATATATTATTCTAAAGTAATTTTTTATTATTTATTTTTAGTAATGTATCAATTTTATCATTTCTACATTTATTATTACCTATTAGAAAACTTAATAAATTAAACTTTTCATTTCTTTTATTTAATTCTAATTTTTTTAAATATCCGTAATTAATTACACCGAATATTGTTATTACGCCGGTTATTATTAAAATATATATATTTATTACTTCTAATTTTTCTGTTGATTTTTTCTTTTTTTTTAAATATTTTATTCTATTACTTATTACATACATTACAAAAAACAATATTACTATTATCAATGTTATATAAACATGTGTTTTAGTTGATAGTAAAAACCATATATATAATATAGCCGTTAATAATATTCCCTTATAAACAACATTTTCTTCTTCTAAATCTATTGATGATAATATTACTAAAAATCCAAATGTAAATATTCCTAATATATGTTTAATTATCATATTTGATGATAAAAATTCTCTAAATTTACAACTGAATAATTCTCCTAAGAAGTTTGATGATATTATTAAATAAAAAGCAAAAAATGCTTCGTATGGTATTTTAACATTCATTATCTAATAAAAAAGTACATATTTTAAAATTTAAAAAATAAATAATTTAATTTAAAAAATTAAGAAAATAAATAAATATGTACTTTTTTATTAATACATAAATGAAAAAACAGATATTGTATTTATGAATATATTAATGGATTTATGTTTATAATAGCATTTATACAACATATATTACAAATATTATATTGTTATAGATATCAAAATCAAAACAAAAAAATATCAACAATATTTATATATACAGTTTTAGTAATTTACAATATTATAACTAAAAAACATATATTTATAATATTATGGTTATTAGCAATATTAATACATCTAATTTCTTATTATAATAAAACAAGATTTATGGAAGTTGTATGTATACCAAATTATATATAAATATAATATTATATTATAATATGTCATATGATAAGATATTTATTTCATTTATCTGATATTCATATTAGAAATGGTGATTTAAATTATAGTAGATTTAATGAATATAAAAAAGTCTTTGAAAATTTATTTGAATCAATGAAAAAATATAATTATAATAAAAATGATTTTTTAATTATAATTACAGGTGATATCTTTCATAATAAAAACAACATTGGTAATTATGGTTTAATGTTATATAAAATATTAATTGAAAATTTAACTAAAATTGGCAAAACTATTATTTTAGAAGGCAATCATGATAGTATTCAACATGAATTAAATCAACCATCACTTGTTACATCTACATTTGAAATTGAGAATTTAATTGTTTTAAGAGAAACTAAAAGTTTTGTCATAGACAATATTGGTTTTTCATATGTTAATATAAGAGATACTCTTGATAATTTATCTAGTTCTGGTAGAAAAACAACTCTTGAACCATTTCCACTTATTAATGAAAAAGTTAAATATAAAATAGCATTATTTCATGGTACATTTGCAAATATTAAATTATATAATGGAACAAATGTAAATAATGAACATAATCCTTATCCATTTGAATGGATTGAAAATTTTGATTTCGCCTTATTAGGAGATATACATTTAAGACAGAAAAATGTTTATAAAAAAAATTTATTATGGTGTTATAGTGGTTCTTTAGTACAACAAAATTTTGGTGAAGATATTCTAGAACATGGTTATGTTATTTGGGATTTAGATAATAAACATATAGATTATATTAATGTTTATAATGAATTTGGAAAAATTGTATTAAAAGAAATTGATAATAAAATTTATTTTAGAAAAACAAATAAATTTTATGAACTGTATGATTATATTAAAAATAATATTGATTATTTTCCAAAAAAATTAGAAATTAAATTTCAATCGAATTATGATAATAATAATTTAAATAAATTATTTCAAGATTATAATATTACTTATAAAGTTATTTCAAATTATAATCATATTAATGAAAATAGTATTCATAATAATATTAATAATACTAATTTATTTATTGATTCTGATAATTTATTATTATATTTTAAAGAACATTTAGATTCTCAACAATATCTATTACTTTATGAAATTATTAAAGATAATCATAAATTATTATTTGATATTGATAATTATCCTAAAGAATTGAAAGAAGAATGTAATAAAAAAAATAAAGAATTAAATAATATTATAAATATATGTATAAAATCTAAAGAAGAAAATAATGTATATTCTAATTTTAATATTGATTATTTAGAATGGAATAATTTATATTGTTATGATAATATTAATTGGATAAATTTTATTAATTTATCAAGTTCAACATTTATTATTTCTGGAAAAAATGGTACTGGTAAATCTGCTATATATGATATTTTGGTATTAGCAATTTGGGGTAATATTACAATAGATAAACAAAATGATATTACTTCTGGTATAATTAATTTTAATAACGATATTGCTTATACAAGTATTGTATTAACTAAAAATAATATTACATATAAGATTATTAGAGAATATATTAGAAAAAAAGATAATAATTATACAATTAAAATTTTAACTAAATTATATGAAAATGATATTTTAATTAAAAAAGATTCTGCTGCAAAAGAATATATTAATAATATATTTGGTACAATTAATAATTTTTTATCATCTTCTATGATAACACAAAATATTGATAATAATATTTTAAAAATGAATTATAAGGATTCTATTGAATTAATTGATAATGCTACAAATATTGATTATATACATAATTTATATAATTTGTTTAAAAATTCTTTAAATAAATACAAAGATTTTAACAAAATTGTTATTGCTAAAAAAAATGTTTTTTATAATTTAATAAATGATGATAATATTAATCATGATATACTTTCAAATATAAATAATTTTAAGTTAAAACTTAATAGACTTATTAATGAAAAAACAAAATTAACAAAAGATTTAATATTAACAAATAATAATATTATAAATATTGATATTAATATTGATTATGATTTAGAAATTAATAGATTACATAAAAATAATATAACTTCACAAATATCATATGAAAATACTCTAAATAGTTTTAATGAAATCAAATATTTTTTTAAAAAAAATAATTTTGATTATGATAATATAAATAATTATGCAAAACAATATAATGAAAATATTATATATGATGAAAATCAAGATTATAGTATTATTAATTATGAATATAATTATCTAAAAGATTATTTTAATTTTACATATACATTGAATGAACCTTATTTAAATTTAAAAAATAAATTAAATAATAATAATGATATATTGAAAGAATTAAATAAAGATATATCATATCATAATTCAATAAAACCATATATTCAAGATAAAGTATATTTTGATTATAATTTAATAATAAAATTTTTTGAAAATATTGATAATTTTATATATTTTTATGATAATAATGAAAAATATTCTTTTAATAATTTAACAAATTATGATAAAGATTTTTCGTATAATACTTTTATACTTAATAAAAAAAAATATAATTCTTTAAATGATAGAATTTTATTAAATAAAAATAAACTAGATATAATTGAAAAAAATATTAATGATTGCATTTTATTATTAAATAATTATAATAAAATTGATAAACCTATTAAAAATATTAGATTTAAAACTAGTAAATCAATTACAAAATATATTGAAACATATTTTAAAAATATTAATTCTATTATATTATTTAATGAAAATAATATTACACATTATAATAACTATTTGGAATTAAATAAATTAAAAGATGAATTATCAATTTATGATAATGAAATATATGAATATAATAAAGATTGTATTTGTTGTCAAAAAAGACCTTGGGTTATTGAAATAAACAAAATTAAAATAAAAATAAGCGATTTAAATAAATCTATTAATTTTAATATTATTAAAACATATATTAAAAATATAACTATTATTGAAAAATATGAACTAGCAAATTCATGGTATACATTTTATTATTTTAACGAAATTAAAAATAATTTATCTATATATTTAAAAACTAAAGAAACTTATATCAAATTAATTGAAAATGATAATAATTATTTTAATAATTTAATAAATGATAATAAAGAATTCTTAAATTTTACTTATAATTTGTATAAAAGTTATGAAAAATATAACGATTATCTTAAATATAATGATTGGTGTATTAAACAAAATTTAATTAATGATAAAATAGACATTTTAAATAAAGAAAATATTATATTTGAAGAACATATAAATTATTATACAAATATTAAACCAAGATTAGATAACTATTTAAAAATTAAAGATGATTATGAAAATTTATTAATATATAAATCATTTAAATATTTAGAATATAAAACTAATATTGATAATTATATTAAATTAAATGATTTAATTAATAAAAAAAATTATAAAATTAATTATAATTTACAAATTAATATTTCAAAAATTGATGATGAAATATTAAATATAACTAATAATATTTCTAAATTAGAAACAGAACAAAAATTTATTAATAATAATTTACTTATTTATAATAAATTATATGAAATTGAAAAAAAAACTTTTAATATAATCTCCATTATTCAAATTATTATTGATAAATTTAAGGATTATAAAAAATGGTTATATAATAATTATATTTTAAAAAATTTAGTTAATAAAACTAATAGTTATATTAAATTATTATGTCACGATAATTGTAAAATGTTCGAATTAGATTATATATTAACAGAAAATAAAGATATTATTCATATTAATTGGTTAATTAAAAATATATTGAATGAAACTAATTATAAACAAATTATTTCTATTAATCAAGCATCTGGATTTCAAAATTTTGTTATTTCTATGTGTCTTAGATTAAGTTTATTTGGTAATAATATATGTAATCAATTATTTATTGATGAAGGTTTTACTGCATGTGATAAAGATAATTTATCTATTGTTCCCAATTTTCTTAAAAATTTGTTATTAATTTTTAATACAATTACAATAGTTTCGCATATTGATATTATTCAAGATAATATTGATGATAAAATTGAAATTAAATATAATAAAAAAACAAAATCTTCGAATATTAATTTTGGTGATAGAATTTCATAATTTTTTTATTTTTTAAATTTATCATGTAATGCTTGTAAACATGATATATATTTTTTAGGTAATGGTTTTAATTCTTTTTTTCTTTTGATACACAGAAAATCTTTTTTAATTGTAATTGTTAATGTATCCATAAGATAATCTTATATTATCAAAATATTAATCATTTTTTTTTATTAACAACTATGTAAAATAATTTCGTAATAGTTTATATTGGATTCGTTTTTAATTGAATATCATTTAAATTATGGGTTTTTATATTTTATTTCATTTTTATTTATTGATAATAATTCTAATTTATTTTTAACATTATTTACAATATTTTATATTTTAATAATATCATTTTCTAATATATTTTCTATAATATTAAACAAATATATTTGTGTATCTATATTTAAAATATTTATCATTATCATATAAATATATTATGTATTTATATAATAAAATGAATAATATTGAATTTGAATTTGCTAATATGAAATTAAATAAATGTAATTTATGTAAAAATTCTAATAATAATTATATTTATTCAAAATTTTGTATAAATTGTCAAAGTTTTCTTACAAAACATTATCCAAATTGTAATTGTATCTATTGTAGATAAAAAAAAACTCTATATAAAGTAAAATGGTTAAAAATATAAAAACCCATAATTTAAATGATATTCAATTAAAAAAAAATAATTCAAAAAATGCTAAAATTAAAAAAAATAGTTTAAAAAATCCTAATTTAAAAGGGGGGCTTTTTGGATTTAATAATAAAAAATCATTTATTAATAAATATATTTCTGAAGAAGAAAAAGGATTGATTTCATTATATTTCTCAACTTCATCTATACTTAAAAAAATAAAAATCTCTAAAAAAATTAATGAAAAATTAATTAAATTACTAAAACTATATCATAAAACTGAATCAATGAAAGATTCAAGTAATATTAATATATATATTAATGAAATATCTAGTGAAAATTTAAGAGTATTTACACAAAAAACAATTGATACTCGTGATTTTATAAATACTGATTTTTTAAATATTAATTTAAATGATATTTTTGATTTTTTTGATTCAAATATTGGATCAGAAAAATGTAAAAATCATTTTATAAATATATATCATCAAATTTCTAGTAGATATGTTGGAGATAAATATTTCAAAATTCACGAAAAATATAATAATTTATTAAAATATAATAAAGATTTTTTTGAAAAAGTTTTAAATTTTATTAAAGATAGACATAGTTTATATTTATTTAATATCAATTTTATTATTATTATTTTATATACATATACATCTACTAGAAATTTAGAAAAAACGGATAATATTTATTTTCCCAAAAATTATTATGAAATAATTATAAAAAGTTTTTTTGAATATGTTAAAATATATGGATATCCACCTATGAATAAAGATTTTTATTCAATATTAAGATCACTTAATAAAAGTGAAGTTGATAATTTAAATAAATTTGATCCATCTATTAAATTATCATATATTATCACTCATCCATCATATACGGGTAAAGACATACCTATAATAAATAAAACTCGTAAACAAACACCCATTCAACAAACTGATTCTAATGTTGAAGACTCTCCTTCCAACCCTGCTCGCCCTTGGTCCCAGTCCCAAGTTACATCATCATTATCTTCTTCTTCTCATTCAAATAATTCTTCTCCTTCTCGTTCAACTAAATCTTCTCGAAGAAAATTTGATACAGGTATGTCTATGTCCATGTTTAATACTCCTTCTTCTGCTAATTCGTCTAGATTGCCACAGAATTTCGATGGATTCGGGTTACATAATTCTGCTAATTCGCAAGGTTTATCAAAGGATTTCGATGGATTCGGGTTACATAATTCTAATGAAAATTTAGGTATGGGTCCTCCTTTAAATACTGCTAGTAGTTCTATAAATTCTTCTCGTCGATCTCCTTCTACTAAAAATAATTCACCAAGTTATTATAATGAATATGTTGCTAAATTAGGTTTTGTCGCACCTCCTTTTACTCCACAAAATCGTTCGCCTTCTATTCATCCTTCACAAAATGGCTCTCCAATTGCTCAACCTCCTCAACCAGAATCAGATTCTCCAGTTTTTATTGCTC
>CERK01001666.1_pt1 | contig 40008 bp, 47 predicted proteins | sample 530771 | NCBI WGS metagenome assembly CERK01 (sample SAMEA2620950, study PRJEB7988) | marine metagenome | biome: marine biome (ENVO:00000447); feature: deep chlorophyll maximum layer (ENVO:xxxxxxxx); material: "saline water (ENVO:00002010), including plankton (ENVO:xxxxxxxx)" | depth 30 m
ATTTAGTAAAATTAGAATTATTTTCAATTTCATTATTTAAATAATTTGAGACATTTTGGTCATTTAGTTTTATATAATTAGAAGTATTTATTATATTTTCGTCATTAAATTGTAAATAATTAGAAATATTAGTATCATTTTGTTTTATATAATTAGAAGTATTTATAATATCATTGTCGTTAAATTGTAAATAATTAGAAATATTTTCATCGTTTTTTTTTATAAAATTAGAAATATTAAATATATTTTCGTCATTAAATTGTAAATAATTAGATATATTATTATCATTTTGTTTTATAAAATTAGAAATATTACCTATAATTAGTTCATTAACTTCTAAATAATTAGATATATTATTTTCAATTAATTTAGTAAAATTAGAATTATTTTCAATTTCATTATTTAAATAATTTGAAACATTTTGGTCATTTAATTTAATATAATTGGAAGTATATATAATATTATTATTGTTAAAAATAATATAATTAGAAATATTATTATTATTTTGCTTGATATAATTTGAAGTATTAGTAATTTTTTGATTATTTAAAGTAATAAAGTTATCAATATCATCTTCTAATGTGTTAATATTTTCTTCGAAATTGCTTATATTAACATTCAAATTGCTATTATATAATTTTAGAATATCATCAATGTTGCTAAAATTCGAACTTATATTTGAATTAATATCGTAGAATGTATTATTTATGTAAGTTTGAAAATTATTTAATCTTTGATTTGTATTATTTTTATTTTCTGATATTTTAGAATCAAGAATACTATCATTGCTATTAATAATAGTAAATAATTCATAATGAGTACTATTTATTTTTTTATTTAAAATAAAATCTTCGTTACTAGTTTGATTAATTATGTTAATAATATCATTTGATGTTACATCGGGAATTAAATTTGTAATATTATTATATAATATTTCATTAGAGTAATTTATTAAATTATTTACTCTTTCTGTTGTAAAATATAAATTAGATTCTCCTTCAAAAACTTTGTCGGTATTTGTAATATTAATATCATACATAATATTGAATCCTTCGTTTGTAGGGTCATAGTTATTAATAATTATATTGTCAACAATTAATGTACCTTTATAGTAATCGTTAATTATTTTTTTTGAATTATTACCGTTTTCTATATTGTCGAGTGTTATTTTATCATTAATATCTTTTGTATTAATTAATTTATCATATAAATCATTTTCAAAATATTGTTTTTTATAATATCTATTATTTGCTGTTTCATTTAAATCATCAGTTGTTTTATCATTTAAATTAATGTTAGTTATATTTGCACCGTCTACTATAATGTCATTTGCATAAATTGTACCCCATTTATTATTAGTATTTCCAATATTTTGATTATTTGTATTATTTGGAAGTATATTATTTTCAAAAATGGTATCTGTTTTAAATAAAATATTATTATTATTAAATTTTGCTAAAACATTTTCAATAATTTCAGAATTATTAGTATTTCTAACAGTTATTGAAAGTTCATGTTCGTCTGTTGTATTATTAATTGTATTTGCACCAATCAAAATAGCATTACTATTAGCAGAATTTTTAATAGTTCCATTTTCAGTTTGTTTTTCAATATCATTAGCAATTAATAAAATATATGTTTCTTCTTCCGTTGAAGAAAAACTAGCAATATTAGAATTCGTTGCTTTTAAACTAAAAAATGGGTTATATGACATAATGACTAATGTCTTTGTCTAATCTAATACTTTTATCTATTTTTTTTTGATAAATATATATAAACATTATATTATATTTAATACATAATGAGTTCTAAGGAGGAAAACACTGTTAAAATTACTAAATCAAATCTTACCAAACATGTAATTGAATCATTTTTATCTGAAATAGATTATACTAAACAATATAATGCAAAGACATTAAGAACTATGATTGATAAAGCTTATAAGGAAACAAAGGAAAAAATGGTTGTTCCTAAGAAAGCACCAAGTGAATATAATTTGTTTGTAAAACAAAAAAATAAAGAACTAAAACTTGAAAATCCAGAAATGAATAATACTGAAATTTTCAAAAAAACAGCAGAACTATGGAATGAATATAAGAAAACAAAAGCATAAATATTATAATAAATGAATAATAAAGATATAACAATAGTTACATGTTATTTAGATATTGATAAAAGTAAACATGGAAAGGAAAATTATAAAATTTGGATAATGAATTATTTGTCAATTATTAAAAACAATAATATAGTAATATATTGTAATTGTGATAGAACAATTAGATTAATTTTAGAATTAAGAAGTAATTATTTAAATAAAACTAAAATAGTAAAAATAAATATACAGGATTTATATACTTATAAATATATTGATTATTTTACCAAAGATAATAAAAAAGATCCTGAAAAATATCACGTAACTGAATTATATTTGATATGGAATAATAAGGTTGCATTTATGTATGATGCATTTAAAAATAAGTATTTTGATACAGAATATTATATGTGGACCGACATTGGTATGTTAAGAGAAGAAAAATTATATGATATATTAAATGCCAATGATTTTAAATGTAATGTTGAAAAACTTAATAAGAACAAGATTATATTATTAAAACTAAATAATTTTACAAAAGAAGAGTTATCTTATAAAAATACAATAATACCATATAAATATAAAACAGGAATAAATAGATGTGGTGGTGGTGCTATAATATCGTCTAAATTTTTAATGGAAAAATGGTTTAATATTTATTATTCAATGCTAGATACTTTTATATCAAATGATTTTTTTGCAGGAAAAGATCAAAATATTTTAAATAATATTTATATTAAATACGGTGACGATTTATTTAATTTAATAGAACCAAATGATTATAATCTAGATAAATGGTTTTATATATTATATTATATTACAAATTAATTTTTATATTATTATATTATAGTATAATAAAATGAAAAAAACTATATTGAGTAGAAAAACAACAAAATATTTATTAATTGTTTTATTAATAGTATTAGTATTTGGTGTTTTATACTATTTTATGTCAAATTTAAATAATAAAACGGATACGACATTGGTAGATATGGAAATTACAGTTACAGATGAATACCCTGTCGCCCCCCCTCCTGACAATATTATAGAAGGGTTTAATTCTTCTAATATGGGATACAATCAAACTAAGATGATTGTAATTTATACAGCTTCTTGGTGTCCACATTGTAGATCATTTATGGGAATGCAAGATAAAGAATCTCCAATTGGTGAAGATAGTGAATTTTCAAAAACTAAAAACGAGTTAGGTGATTGTTTTGAACATGTTATGGATACTGATCCAAATTGTGGTAAAAGAATGCAAACACACGGTATTAATGGTTATCCAGGTATTGCATTTGTTGATAAAACTAGCGATGTAGGAGTTCCTTTAACCACTAACAGAACTGCTGAAGATATATGTGCTAAATTTAAAGCTTTATCTTCTTAAAAAAAAGTACATATCTTTAATTTTTTTATAAATTATAAATAATATTTTAATTTTAATAATTTTTACAGATATGTACTTTTTTATTATTATTTAAATATATAATAACTTATTTATTATATGTTGTATATTAGTTTTGATATTGGTGTTAAAAATTTAGCATTATGTATTTTAAATCAAGATAATAATTTGATTGAAATTATAGATTGGCGTGTTATTACTTTGGTAGAAAAAAAAAAAGATATTAATGGACTTAATAGTATATCTGAAATTCTGTTTTATGAACTAGATAATATTATGGGTTCTCTAGAAGAATTAAAATATGATAAAATTGATTATGTTTTAATTGAAAATCAACCTTCAAATTTAAATGGTATTATGAAAAGTATTCAGTTATTAATATTCAGTTATTTCTCTTTATTGAAACATTGGGATAAATTGAATATGAATGTTTTATTAATTAATGCAAGTTTAAAACTACAATATCATACATTTAAACCAGAATCTCTTATAAAAATTGATAATACCAGAACAAAAAAAGAACAAAAAAGGGATAAATATAGAAATAATAAAAATGATGGTATAGAAATAACTAAATATTATATTAAAAATAATGAAAATTTAAATACATATTTTACCAAATATAAAAAGAAAGACGATTTGGCAGATACATTATTACAGACGGTATCATATATTAAAAAAAACAATAATTTAATTATTGAAGAAGTTTCAATATCGCATATGAATTTGTTAGATGGATTGGATTAAATAAAAAAAAGTGATTATTATTTGTAATAATCATTTGTTATTTAATGCAAACTTTGAACAAAGGAACGGGGGCGGGAGGTTCGAACACTAATAAAAATGGATTACCTTATGAAAAATTAACAGATTTAGATGATAAAATAAAAACACTTCAACAAAACAAATATTTCAGTATAATAAATTTTAATAACACTAGCAAAAGTTTAGTTAAAACTAAACAATCTCACCTTTTTGAATGCATGAAAGATGAGATTGATAAAAATATTAATAAAGCACATGGTTGTAAAAATCCTGACGAATGTTATATTGATAAAGAATTTAAAAACATATTCATTATTGAAAAAAAATTTCAGCAATGTTCGGGTTCTGTATGTGAAAAAATACAAACACCTGATTTTAAATTATGGCAATACTCAAGGACTTTCCCAAATTATAATATTATATACATATATTGTTTATCAGATTGGTTCAAAATAAACTGTATTGCAGAATTAGAATATTTAGATTTTAAAGGTATCAAATATTTTTGGGGCAATAGCGAAACATACAAAGATGATATAATTAATTACATTGTTAATTATTAATAATTACCTCTTTAGTAGTAGAACTAGGATTCTTTGAATTTATTGCTCGTCTTGCTAGAATTTCATGACAATTATAATCTTTAAAAGAATTTGTTACTATATCTACTTTTGCATTACTCATAACAAACTTTATATTTTTTAATTTTTTAATTTCATTAAATAACAATTTATGTGTTTCTAAATTGAAACCATCTGCATTATATCCAACAAAAGATTTTGAGTTTTCTGGAGCATAAGGTGGGTCTAAATATACGAAATCACCCTCGTTAACATTTTTTATCGAGTCAGTAAAACTATTATGTTTAAATTCAACATCCTTTATTAAATCACTAATATAATCTAAATCTGTTTTAGATATTATTGTTGGTGTTTCTTTGTAATGTCCATATGGGACATTATATCCATTTGGACCTTCACGATACATACCTCTAAAACAAGTTTTATTAATAAACATGAATAGCGCCGAACATTCTATTGTATTTTTATCCATTTTATTATATTTATTTCTTATCCAATAATAATAACTTTCTTTAGAAGTTTGTGATTCTTCAATAGAAATAGGTTTTCTATTAATTATAGAGCCTGTAATACTATTATATTCATTGATATATAAATTAATAATTTTATATAATTCTTCTTTATTATTTTGAATATTTTTATATACATTGATAAGGTCACTATTAATATCGTATGCGTAAATTTTATTTTTAATTAGAATTTTATTTTGTTTTTGCAATGATAAAACAGATAATAAAACACTTCCACCACCTAAAAATAGTTCGTGATAATTATTCATTTCAGTTGGTATTTTTGAAATTATATCATTAATAATTTGTGTTTTGCCACCTACCCATTTCAAGAATGGTTTTTGTAATTTATTATCTGACATTCTCTGTATATCTATTAGAAACTACTTTATTTTAAATAATCAATTTTTAATTTTTATGTAAAAATGGAAACCACTGTTGTAAATATTAATAATGCAATAAAAAATATTAAATCTAAACTATATATAATTGGATTTTTTGTAACTAATTCATAATAAGTAAACCATGATGATAAAAACATCGATAATCTACCATAATTAATTTCGAGATTACTTAATAAATTTTGTTGTGTGTGTGTTAAATTATTATAAGTTTTTACAAGTATATTATCATTAGTAATCGTATTTGTTTTATTTGTAATATCTACCATAATAATTAAATGATTTAATTCAATTATAAAAATATAAAATATGCAAAATATATAAAAAATACAATGAATATTATTCATTCCTCCATTAAAAAAGGATGGTACTAATTCTTTATTGATTAATAGATTTTTAGAATATAAATTTAAAGCAAGAACTGGGTGTATAATTTCAGCAAAATATCTTCCAATAACAGCAAGTATAGCAATTCTACTATGTTTTAATTCAGCATCTTTTAAACAGAAATTATTATGTATAATATATCTTATTAATTTAGGAATTTTATTGTTTTTAAAAACAAATCGTTTATATATTTTTTTATTATTTAATTCAATTTTATTTTTAATATTTTTATATTTTACATTTTTTAATAAATCTAATTTGTTATCAAATATAAAACATTCACTCGATAAAATATATAAAACAAGTAATAATATTTTTTTATTCATTTATTTTAATATATACAAAATTTATTTCGATTTTTTTTATGCATTTTTTAAAGTAAATAAGATAGGACGATATGAAAATTATAATATAATATAATATAATATAATATAATATATTATATATAGAAGTGATATGTTATCATATATCATATAAGATTTTTCATTGGTGGCACAATAATAACACTAATACATTATTTTGGTAAAAGTAATAATACTAAAGTATTATCATTATTGCCATTTATACCAATATATTTTCTATTTGCATACTTTTATGTTTGTAAAAATGAGAAAAATAATATTAATAATTTTTTATTTAATTTATTGATATTTTTAAGTATTTATGCATTATTTGTAATTACAATATTATTTGTTTACAATTCTTTTGATAATTATATTATATCACCAATAATTGGATATTTAGTATGGTTTGTATTAGTATTTTCCATTAAAAACCATTTATTTTAGTTTTTTTGCGATAATCTTATATATATATTGCTTATTATATAATTATATCCTTTTTTTTGTCATTTAATATATATATGTTATATGATAAATAACTTGCGTAAGATAACCAAGCTATATAAGGGATCAATGCTAAAATTGCCCATATATATTTAGTATGGGAAAAATCTTTCTGCATTATAAACTGAATTAATGTCAATATTGCAAAAAATAAACTCAATATTATAATAATTAATCCATTTAATAATCCATTTTTACTAAAAAAAACTGGTGTATATGAAAAATTAAATATTAATGCCAATATCGGTATTATCCAATATTTACTATTTTTAAAAAACTGTCTTTTACCACATTTGGAATATCCAAATGGACTACAATCTATATCATACAGCGAATAACTATATATCATTCCGATGATTAGATATAAAATAGGCCACACTATACTAAATAAATAACCAGGTGGATAAAAATCGGGTTTAATCAAATTCCTATATTTATCTTCTTGCCATTTATTTCTATATATTGCTCCTATAGACATACCAACTACCAATGGTAAAAATAATACGCCATAATATATAATATTTACTATTATGTCAGTATTTTTATAACTTTTATGTTTATAACAAAAAACATCACTAATACAATCCATTTAATTCGTTTCTAATAAAGAAATATAATTATATTTAAATATATAAATTATTTTAGTATTTTTCTCAAATAAGTAATAGTATCATTATTAAATTTTTTAAATTTATTATTAATAATTTCATTTGTTATTTTTTCGAAAAACATGTCATTTAATTCATAATTATTATGCTTATTTATTTTTTTATATTTTTTATAATTCCATTTATGTATTAATTCTTTTTTAATATTTGAAATATCATCATGATACATATATTTATTAATTTTTTTATTTTGAATTAATTTATTAACATAATTTTTTAAATTATTATTAATATAATAATCATAATTTATATTTTTCCATAAATCAAGGAAATAAGTATAATCATATGTTTTACATAGTATAAAATTATTTAAATAATCAATAAATGTATTATTATTATCAATAATTAATAATTTATCTTCTATATTATTTTTATTTTGTAAGTTTTTTATAATTTTTGGTAATATTTTTTTAACTAATTTTTTATATTCATTATTACTATTTAAAACACAATCATCTCTTGTAAATATTGGTCTATTAAATTTAATTTGTAAATTTTTTTCAATATATTCTATTTCTTTATATGCCCATTTTTTTTCAGATGCAGTATATATATATATAAGAGATTTTGGATATAAATGTTTTATTTTTTTATAAAAATATAAAAAATTAGGTCTAATTAATTTAGAATTAATACCATAAGATTTTTGCAAATGATAATTATTAATTAATTTTATTTTGTTATTTTTTTGTATTAATTGTAAATTATACAAGTCTGCTTGAAAACAGCAATTACCAATAATTGTACCATCTAAATCAAGTATAATTATTAATTCTAATTCTGACATTTAAATCTCAACTTATTATAGATTTAGATAAAATGATAAATGGTTCAGATATTTATATACATTTAATAACTATCTTTTTAATATTTTTATTTATAATTTTATATTCTCTTAATATTTTGATATCAAATAAAGTAAGTATATATTATAAAATAATATCTATAATTATATTATTTATAATTATTAATTTACTTTTTAATTTGATAACAAAAAATATGCTTTATTACAAAAAATTTTATTGTAATTTAAAAAATGGAAAAAAAAAAAATTCTAAAAATGGTTATATAGTATTACCATATTATGATAGCAATTATGCATTATATAAAGATTAAAAATATATAAAGAATATATTATATATATATATGTGCTCTCATAGCTCAGTCGGTAGAGCGCAAGGCTTTTAACCTTGTGGTCGTGGGTTCGAGCCCCACTGAGAGTATTTATTTTTTTATAAATAATTATATTAATTTATTCTTCAGTTTTAAAAAAACATGGAAATATTTTTTGAAGACATGTTTTATATTTTTTTTTATGAAAAGTAAAATGAAATTCATCATTTTTATATTCTCCATTAATGATATACTTTTCTTTCATTATATTCGATAGATTAACGCTTATTTAATCTATATAAAATAAATTTTATATTATTTTAACAATTTTGCCTTTATAAAAATTTGTTAAATCATCTTTAAAATTAAATAATTTTTTAAATTCTAAAGATTTATATTCAATTTTTGAAACCAAGTATGTAATATTATCCATTTCACACATATATATACTGTAAATATTATCATTAATATTAATATATTCAGATTCTAAATTATTGTTAATATATTCTATTAATTTCATATCAGTTATTTGTGAAACATTTAAATTATGGTAATACATTTAATAATATTCTATAATAAATGTTTCATTTTTTATAGAATATTCGAATTTAATATAATTCCATTATTAATATTAATTGCATTTTTTAAATTTGTATCATCTATTATAATTTCTTTCAAAGGTTTATTATCAAATACAACTTTATTTAAAATATCACTAAAACATCTATAAACAATTAAGGATAATATATTTGTTGCCATATATCCACTTAAAGATGGTATATTGGGTACACAATAAATATATTTATTATTATAAATATTATAGGGCGATTCTATAGTTTTTGGTTTTGATTGACTTGTCATACCGCCTTGGTCAATTGATACGTCTACAAATATTGAATTATCGTGCATTAAATCTAATAATTCATTTGTAATAATTTTATTTGTTTTTTTTAGATCAACATAAATACTTCCAATTACAATATCTGCATTTTTCATAATTGTATTTAAATTTGTATCATTATATTCATAAATTTTTAAAGAATTATTAATTAATTTAATATTTTCTAATTTATTATAATTTAAATCAATTATATGTATATTATTAAAATTTAAATTGAATGCTTCATATAATGCTGCATGACCTACATTTCCAAGACCTATTATAACTAATTTTTTATTAAATATATTTTTATTATGAAAATCATATGATATATTAAGAGCATTTTTTCCAGCAAGAATTGACATTTCTTTTAAAATTGGATATTCATTATTTACTTTTACACTTTCGAGAGCAACACAACACGATTTATTTTTAATCATTATATCTTTTAATTTTTTATTTCCTGCAAAATGAAAAAATCCTATAATAGTTTGATATTCCTTTATTAATGAATATTCATATTCTTGAGGTTCTTTAACTTTAAAAATTATATCTGATTTTTCGTAAATTTCTTCTATCGTATCGCATAATGTTGCTCCTATTTTTTCATATTCTATATTTGAATAATTTGATAATAAACCCGAATTTTTTTGAATATTAACTTTAAAACCTAAATCCATTATTTTTTTAACTTCATTAGGATTAAAAATAACTCTTCTTTCATTATTTTTTAATTCTTTAGGTATACCAATTATTTTAAATGACATAAAATAATAATATTATATAATAATATTACTTTATATAAAAATAATTTATTTACATGTAATTTTTTCTTATTGTAGACATTTGATGTAATAAACTAATATTATAATTAATGTCTGTTATCTTTTCTTTTACTTTTTTATTACTTCTGCATTGTGACACATCAGTACAGCCACAATCTTTATAATTAAAATTTCTCATATGATAAATCCAATTGTAATCACTATTATTTTGTGATCGGTTAATTGGAGTTTTAAAAAATAATTTACATAGAGTAATCGACAAGTTTTTAGTATTTATTTTAATAAACATAATTTGTATACATTCCTATTAATAATACAATAGTTTTTTTTATATTATTTTGTTATATTTTTTTTTCCAACAATTTTATCAACTTTTTTATCTAATAAAATTCTATTTAAAATATAATCATTATATTTATTTACTGTTATATTTTTGGTTGGTTTATTTAATAATTTGCGAATAAGTGGAAATAAATTCAAATTATATGAATAAACTTCAAAAATATTAATTATAAAAAGTAGAATAAATAATTTATTCATTATTTAATTATTTAATTATAACTTTTAAATACTATTTTAAAAAATTATATAAGAATTATAATATATATTATATTGTGAAGAAATTCACGCCGCCCTTATAGCTCAGTTGGTTAGAGCGAACGACTGTTAATCGTTAGGTCACAGGTTCGATCCCTGTTGGGGGCGTTAAACTCTTTTTTATATTAATAATTATGGATATTATTTGGTAGTATTATGATGTGTGAACTTTTAATTATAATAAAATAAAAAAATGAATTTAATATTAGATATATTATTATAAATGGATTACAACCAATTTGTTAATTATTCAAATAATGATATATATTTATATAAATATATTGGAGATTTTGATAATAATGATATAGAATTATTTAATGACTGTTATAATAACTGGTATGAAATTTCTCAAGATACTTATAAATTATTAAGAGATAAAATAGCAAAAATAACAGATAATAACATTATGGTTAGTGGACATTTAATGTGTGATAGAATTTATTTTAAACATAATGAAAAAAATATACATAGTTATATTTTATTTATAAATAATATAATTGAATTATGGTATATTATTGGAAATATTAATGATATTTTTTATAATAGAAATTTTAGAAATTTAATTCGTTTATAAATATATAATTTAAATAACATTTGTTATATCTTCATGAAAAGAAATTGTTGAACTTGGTACAATTATAGTTTTTTTTGTTTCATAATAACTAATATATGATGCCATTAAACTAAAATGTGAATCGGAAACTATATTATGTTTAATCATTGTTAATAAAATAAACTCTATTTCCACAATATTTATGTCAAGAAAATATAATATTTTATTTTTATAATTAAATTTATTTTTATTTTTTTTACACCATTCTATATTATTTGAAAAAATTACAACATTTGATTTATCAGTTAAATCAAGTGCTTTATTATAATAAGGAATATTTACATCATAATTAACTTTAATATGTAAAGAAATTAAATCATCGTCTAAACATTCTTTCTTATTTAATTTTGTAAAATAAGATTTTATAGAATTGTAAATATCATAACTGGAATACATATAATTATCATTTGAATAAACCAAATGTCTTAAAAAATTTCTTGTAGAATTATCATTACTATTTAAGTAAATAAATGAATTATATAAACCATTTAAATATATATTGTTATTGTCATTTTTTTGAATTACGCAATTATTGTTTTCAAGTGTTTTAAATTCTATTTCATCATCAATTATATTTAATTTATTGTTAAAAAAAGATGTAAATAATTTTTTTCTAATATTATTATTATGTTGTTTAAATGCCAATTTTTTATCATTATTAATAGAATATGTATATGCAGATGCAATATTAAATAATATTTTACCCAATCCGCTAGGAATATTAGTAGAAACAACATGAGATTTATCATTATTATATTCAAAATTAAAGTAAGTAATTTGCATTACTTATAATTTAAATATATTAATACAATATAATTTTATATAATTTGCGTATTTTTATTTAAACATATAAAATTTATAATATATATATATTATGAGTTTTGGAAATAATTCAAGAGATGAAATTTTTAATTTAAATAGAGGAAATAATAATAATATTAAACATTATGGCAACAATTCTGGTGGTAATTTAAGAATGGGTGATGATGTAATGTTTAACAAAAAAAAGATAAGTGATGATATTATATCATCGTCTTCAGCCTCTAGTGCAAATTCTGTTTCATCTGTAAGCGATACTTCTTCAGATGGTAGTAATTCGGTAGCTTCTTCAAAAGGTAAAAAACAAAAGAAAAAAAATGTTATAAATGATGATTCTAGTGAGAGTGGAGAAAGTGCCAGTAGTAATGGTTCAGTAAGTGGTGATAGTAGTGTAAATTCTGGTAGTACGGGTTCTTCAGTTTCTAGAAATAGTGTTGTTAAAAATAAATCAAGTAGAAGTAGTATAACAAAAGAGAAAAAAGAAATAATATATCAAATAGACAGATTAGAACAAAGAGGTTACAAAATACCATTCAAATTTAATTTAAATTCAGATCTTGAAGAGATGCGTCTTGAATATAACAAAATTATTAAAGAAAAAGAACTTGACAATAGTGTTAGATTTTCTAGAAAAATGTTAATGGCGTTTGTTACAGCAGGAGAGTATTTAAATAATAGATATGACCCAATTTCAATACAATTAGAAGGTTGGTCTGATCAAGTACATGATAGTATAACTGAATATGATGATATTTTCGAAGAATTACATGAAAAGTATAAAAGTACTGGTAAAAAATTGCCACCAGAATTAAGATTATTAATAAGTTTATCAGGAAGTGCATTTATGTTTCATCTTACAAATAGAATGTTTAAAGAACAAAAACTTCCAGATGTTGAAAATGTTCTAAAATCTAATCCAGAATTAATGAAACAATTTCAGCAAGCAGCCGCAAAAGAATATATATTACCCCAAAATAATAGAAAAGAAGTAAATAATTTTTCAGGAAATAATAATAAAAATAATGGAGCTGGGATTTTAGGTATGGTAAGTGGATTATTTAATAATATTGGAAATGGTTCTATGAGAAGTAATTTAAATAACAATAATAGAGTAAATAGAAATGATGATGATAGTGATTCTATAAGTGAAATAGATTCTATTATTGATAATGTTCATAAAAATATAACAGTAAATAAAAATAGTAATAATATAGAAACATTATCAGTTAGTGATGATGAAATAACTTCAATTATTGAAGATGAAATAGATTTGCAAATTACAAAAGGTAAAAAAAATAAAAATCAACGAACATTAAATATTTAATTTTATTTTGAAAGAGATTTTACTCCAGTGGCAGTTTTTTTGACAATAGTTTTTACTTGTCCTGTAACTTTTGATATTTGTGCAGGTATATTTTTAACACCTTTCACGGGGTTTTTAAGATTACTTTCAATTTGTTTCGATGCTGTTTTAATGCTTTTGAAAAATATAGTTAAACCAGATAATATGAAAGGAAATACAAATAATGTTAATATCATTAGAACAATTAGTATCATTTCAATTGTAGAACCAGCAAATATTAATTCTCTTCTAATATCTTCAGAACATTCACATTTTTTAGTTATTAACATTCTTGTGTAAGTCATTGTCATATACAAATATACAGCAAATAAAATATAAAATATAAATATAACAAATAAATATACACTAGTTATTTCTTTTCCAAATATGTCAGCTAATAAAGTTCCTGGAGGAACAAACATTATAAATACTATAAATACTAATGCAAATATACTAAAAGATTTTATAAATGCTAAATGTTGATATTCATATGCACATTCGCAATTCCCTACCTTTTCTAATTTTTCAATATAAGTATATACTGACAATAATAGAATGAAAATAAACAAATTAATTACAAAATTAGCAATATATCCAGGTGTTAGTATAGATTGCATTATAAATATTATATCTAATTATACTTAGGAAAAAAAGTTTTTATAAATTAAATTTATCTAAAATAAATTTGGTTGATTTATCATATTTAGATATATCTATATTAAATTTATTTATATCTATTTTTTTTTTAATAATTAATAATAACTCTAAATAATAATTAATTATATAACTTTTAGCATTTTCTAAATTATCAATAATTGATATAATATTATTTGATATATTTTCCACAATATTTATAATATTATTATCTTTTATATCATTTATTATCATAATAAATGAATCAAACAAATTTAAATATTTTGTTTTATCCTTTTGAAAGTCACAAAAATCATCATAATTTTCATCAAGTAATATATTATTTTTTATATATTTTTCATTTATAATATATTTTATATTTTTTAAGGAATTATAAAATATATCTTTATTAATATTAATTATATCTTTTAAAAATTCAACATATATTTTATCATTATTTTTTCCTATATATATGTATATTATATCTAATAATTCTTCTATATTATCATAATTTTTAATAATATCTTTTATATTATTACCAATTGTATCTTTATTATTATTTGAAATTTTATTTAATAATGATATAAATGATTTTTTATCTTTATTTATATTAAATTTATTTGTCGTAAAAGTATATAATTTTTTATCATTATTGATTTGTTGTTCGAAATGATGATTTGTATTTGACTTATTTGTATTCCAATTAGATTTAAAAACATTTTTTTTCATTTTCTTTTTTTCCCATAAAAATTTAGAGTCATATTTTTCATTAAAGCAAGAAAATTTGGCAATTAAATAACTTTTTTTTTTATTTAAAGCATCTATATTAATATCATTATAATTATAATTTTTTACTTTTTTTTGAAAAATATCTAAATCTATTTTAATAATATCATTATCATCATTATTCATATCTTAAATTTAGTATTACTTATATTCTTAAACTATTTTATTTAAGAATATCTAATAATATATATATATATATATATATATTATTAGATATTTTATAAATAATAGTAAATATATGAATGATTTTTTAAAAGAGATTGATTTTTATTATGAAAATTACAATATATATAGAACTGTTGTAATAATATCCGAATTATTTGATATTAATTTATTTAAATCTTTTCTAGATGATAATAATAATTCATCATATATTATAAATAATAAAACCGATATTTCTTATATTGACGATAGAATTATATTAATTAAAAGCAATAATATAAATATTCAATCTATTTTAAATCAAACAAATGAATATAATTTATTGCTATTTTATAATATAGATTTTAATAAAATCAATTATATACAAAATTATTTTCTACTTAATTAATTAGTATAAATGACAAATAAAAATAATTATTTCGATACAACAACTATTATATTGCTTGGATTATTAGTATTGTTGTTAGTATTTTCAATACCTCTTTTTATGAATAATTCTAAAATAAATAATATCACAAGAGACTTAGATATTATTGAAACATTTTCAAATTGTAATAAACAACATTTTTCAAATAAGGAATCATTTATTAAATTAAAAAAAGATAACTTTGCAAATCCCATCAAGCCCAGTGTCCCTGCTAGAGTAATAAGTAAAAAGGTTAATGAAAAATTTACAACAGATGATACAAAATTAGAATTATATACAATGGCGGGTTGTGGTCATTGTGTTAATTTTAAAACTACATGGGGTAAAATTTCAACACATCCTGAATTAGGTAAATTTGCTGTTGAAATAGGTCCATCAAACCCTGAATATGAAAAATTATGTTCAAAACATAGTATTAGAGGATTTCCACATATACAAATAACAAAAAATGGTATGAAATTAACGGAATATAAAGGTCCAAGAACAGTAATTGATATATATAACTGGTTTAAAAATACAGTTATGTAATATTTCTGTTTTTTTTTAAATTATAATATATTAATGAATAATTGTTATAAAATAATAACTAGAAATAATACTAATGGTTTATTTGAAAATTCTATAGATGCTACATATATAATATATTTAGAAGGTAATCTTAAAAGACTAAAAAATATAGAAGAACAATTAGCTAATATAAAACCAACAAAAAAAATACATATATTAGTTAACAAAGGTTGGAAAAAATGTAATAAAAGTAAATATATAACAAACACAGCAAAAGATTTAGTAGATTGTAATATAACTTGTTTTAAACATGCAAAAAAACATAATTATGACAATATTTTGATTTTAGAAGATGACTTTATATTTGATAAAATAGATAAATACGATATTGATGCTATTAATTATTTTTTAAAAAATAATATAGAAAATAAGATATCATTTTATTTTGGTACATTACCATTTTTATTTATACCATATTCAAAATCTATATATAGAGGAATAATAAATATTTATACACATTCTGTTGTATTTACAAAAAAATTAAGAAATGATATTTTAAAATATAATTATGAAAAAATATTTTGTTGGGATACTTTTCAAAACTATAATAATAATAATAAATATTATTATTATAAACCTTTATGTTTTCAAGTAATTGAAGAAACTGAAAATTCAAAGAATTGGCCGGTATTTTTATTTATAAGAAAATTTTGGTTCAAATTAGTTTATTTATTAAATGCAAATATTGAACCAAAATTTTTTTTTGAATTTATATATTTATTATCATATATTATTACTATATCAGTTATATCTATATTATTATATATTCTTATAAAAATAATGTACTTGTTATTTATTTATTAAACAATTTTTTAATTAAATCTAATGTTGTTAGAGTTTTATCTTTTAATGTTGACTCTATATTTTCTGTATTTACTTTTAATTCTTCCCCTTTTTTAACATCAACGCATTTATTTTTAACTTCTTTAAGTTCGTTATTTAATGATTGAATACAACCTATTAAATAATAAATTAAATAAATTAATATCAAACATATTATAAAAAAAGTTAAATCCATTTTACTTTCTAACTATTAATTACATATATTATATTAATCTTAATTTAGCATCATTTATTGAAATACTTATGAAATTATAACATACTACAAAAATTTTAATCTTATATTCTGATAAAGATTTATCAATTTCCTTGAATTTAAAAAGTTTGTTTAATTTTAAATTAAAATTATAGTTCTCATCATCTAAATTAAATGTATTCAATTTTAATGAAATTTTATTATTCATATTAGTTGCATTAAAATGACCTGTTGAATCTGGTCCTTCGGGATTTTTTGCAAAACTATATACATATATATTTGGTATTATTGGTATTTTGGTGTGATTATTTAAACATGGAATATATGATAAATAAGAGGAATCTAATTCTTCAAATATTTTATGTTCATTAGCAACTTTATATGTTGCATTATTTAATATATCATATTCGCTATTAGTGTTATATGATCCTGTAAAATTAATATGATTATTAAAATTTCTAGAAGAGTCTTCTCTTCTTAATATCCAAATAATTTCTTTAATTGGTTTTGAAATAGTTCCTAAATCTATTGTTTGTATATTTGTATTAAGTAATAAACTTTTTTCAAGTATTTGTACATCATCAAATATATAATCTTTTCTACCTATCGATATAAGATAAGATAATTCATCTGTTCCTAATAAAAAACCTTGTTTTTGTATATATGCATTAATATTTATTACATTATTTTTTAATTCCTCTTTTAAAAAATCTTTTATTGTATAATTAGTATTATATAGTTCGTTATATAATGAAGGACTTATATCTTGTTCAAGTTCATTTGAATATAATGTATATAAATCTTCAGCATCTTTTAATGTAATACTTATTTTAATTGTTGTTCTATTAAAAAATGCAATAGGTAATGCTGTTTTTAATTCTTTACTAAACCAAAAATTTAATGGTATTATTAATTTTGTTTTTTTTATTGAAGGTATATTATTTTCCTGTGAAGAATTTGGATAAAAACGGAAATCTAATTTATTATTTTTAATAATTACTTTTTTGTTATTAAAAACGACTGGATTATTTAATTTAGAACTATTCCCAATTATATTATCAAATTTAGTTTTATCTATTGATAAATCATACCAAATATTTAACCAATCTGCTGTTAATTTTTGCATAGTTACATCTCCAATTTTTAATTCTACTTCTTTAATAATAGATAAACCTATATTTTTTATCCATTTAAACTTCAATGTTCTATCCGAATATATTTCAGGTAATTCACAACAAAAATAAGTATTTGTTAATAAATCTTCTGAATTATCATTTAAATTGTTTGATGTAAATATATTTGTTGCACTATTTTGAGAATATAAAATAGGCGCTGTTTGAAAATCAATTTTTTTAATTGTTTTTGCCATTTTATTTGTTTTCTCATAGTTTTTAAACAATTCATCATAATCATCTTTCTTTGCTAAAAATTCGTCAGTATTAGAATCATTAATTAATTGAACTAAACCACCACTATTACTCATTAAATACTAACTTATATGAATATTTTTAATTAATTTTATATATTATTAATATGGTTTTACACTATTATGAGATGTTCCAGAAGTAACATTTGCTATTGGATAATAAGTAATACCTGGTTTTTCTGCTAATTTAAACGGTCCTTTACTAAAACCAGATTTAAATAATGATTTAATTTGATTTTCATTTACCGCATAATTAAAATAAGTTAAATCGGACATTTGTAAAGGACTTAATTCACTATTTTGGAATATTTTATCCTCTAGTATATTATTGTCATCTGTTAATAAATTACCAGGATTTAAATATAATGGAGCTTTATTATGTTTCATTGCCGCAGAACCTGGTGATTTATCAGATGCTCCATTAAATGGTGCTTCAACTACTCTATCTAACATATTAATACCATTTAAATAAATTTTACATGATGTTTTGAATTTATTAAGAACATCGTTTTCAGGTGTTATTTCTTTTATTACTACGGTAAACATAAACCATTTATTATCGTATTCTGATGATGTCATGTTATATACACCTAATAAACCACCATTTCTATCATCCCATTTACCAGTATCGCATTTTATTAATGTAGTACCATCAGATCTATAAGCATCTGGATTTGTTAATGTATTATATTCTACTATAATTGAAGTACCGTCATTTTTCATTCTTATTAAAGGATTTTTAACAAGAATATATTTACCATTTTTTTCCAATAAACAATTTTGACCACCTGTTCCATTATTTGCATATGGTACTTGTAACATACTTCCTCTCATAAATAATATAATATCTTCACTATGGGGATTTGATTCTAATAATGCTTTTCTATTGATGTTTAACCAAAAATTATATGTATATTCAGCACCACCTGCTTGATTTATAGATGGTGCTAAATCTCTAAATGTATTAGAATTTGCTAAAAAAGTATTATATTCGGTATTATGATACAAAGAATAATCATAAATTCCATTAAATATAGGAATTTTCTTTTTAATACTTCTTGAATTTTTTATTATATTTAATCTTTCATAATTATATATCATGAATGCTATTAATAAAAGTATTAATACAACAAATATACCCAATATCGCCTGAATTATTAGTGATATCATACTTTTTATAATTACTCTACTAATATAATATGATTTTTTTAAACTTTATAATAATATAAAAATAATTATCCTTAAATTTAATGTATTTTATAAATTGGATTTCTAACACCATATGCACCTAAACCTAATTTGGCCATAAAATTATCTATTGGTCCTTCATTATAATTATTATGTATATCTCTATCATTTAAATCATAATTAAACATTGTAAATTTACATAATAATCCAGCAAATCCAGGTGTAGTATCAGGATTATGTTCTCCACCAACTATTAAATTGTCATTTTTATCTAAATCTAGATTTGTAATATCATATTTATGTACACCATCTAAATCTTCTCCTAGACCTCTCATTGTTTCACCTTGTCCAGCAATTCCTACTAAATCACCATCAACATATGTTGCTATGCTACCACCTGTACTTGTTCCATAATCATTTATTACTATACCAATATGAACCCATCTTTGTATAGGGACATATTCAATACACACACCTTGTTTCATATAGTCTTTGAATTTTGAAGTATATGGACCTAAAACACCTTCAGCACCTGATTCGAAAAATCCTTCGATGGATGCTCCACCACCATTTTCTCCCCATTCTACAGAATCTTGATATTGGTCTTTATTATAAAAATCTTGTTTTTTAGAAAATCTTATGAACAATTTATTTTTTTGTTTATCTAAAAATATTTGAGGAGATCTATCTTTTAATTGTGTTTCATTACCAATATATAATACATTTTTAAAATATTGATGCGCCATATCTTTAATATATATCCAAAATGTATATGTTCTTTTTAATCCATTTCCAGATGGTAATTTATAATCTAAACTTAATTTATTAAGTTTATTACATAATACAGGTATTTTTGTTCCACTTACAACTAATTTTGATTGATTAAACACTGTTTTTGTTACAAAACTATACATTAACCATGCTACAATACCAGCAAATATTATTACAATAATTAAACCAATTATTGTTTCAGGTTTATTTCCCATATTTTGCACACTATTTTTAATTGTATTTGTAACAGTTGAAGCGGTATTTCTTACAGCATTTGTAGCTGTATTTGTAATAGCAGCAGATGCTTTTCCGGGACTATTAAATAATGAATTTGCTCGACCTTTAGGTATATCCATCTATAATTATACTTATCTATTTTAAGAATACAAATTTATATTAATACAATTAATATGATAACTTCCTATTTGATAATAATGACTATTAAAATTGAATCCTTTTTTAGTATTTTTTTTCTGTAATGATAAATAACTTAATAATTTAGTAAAGTTATTATCAGTCTTTATTTTTTTATTTTTAATTTCTATGTTCGATAAAATAAAAATTTGATAACTAATTATATTAATTGCTTGTTCAATTAAGTTTCTATTTATTAATAAATCAAATAAACAAAAATCATTAATAAAATTTTTATAATATAAATTTTTTATTTTTAATTCACTTTTTCTATTTTTTAAAATATTTATCAAATTTTCATGAAATCTCAATGATATTAACCATGTATCTGCAGATATTAATCTAATTATATTATCGATTTTTATATTATTTTTATAAATATATTCGTTATCAATTATTCTATCTACTTCTTTATTACTTTCATCTTCTATCATAATTATTCCATTTGCTATATTTCCATCTATTTTATTTATTATTTTCTCTAATTTTTTTTCATTAATTTTTTTATTGTTTTTTAGTATCTTTTTAATTTCTATTTTATTTAATTTTTCACATTCAAATATTTTACATTTTTTTTTTATATTTCCAATTTTTTTTAATATTTCCGTATTACAAATACATACTATACATATATTCTTATTTTTTTTACTATTTAATATATTATACAATGTTGAATTTATTGTTCTATCTATTGATATTAATATATCATAATCATCTATTAAAATTATTTTTCTATTGTCATTATTAACATTATTAAATATATCCACTACATTCTTTTTAGTTGTAGTTTTTTTTTGTAATAAATCTTCGAAATCATAGCTATTATTTATATTACTTGGTGTAAAATGTATTATATTCAATTTCAATTCATCACATATTTTATTTATTTTATATGTTTTACCTATCCCGCTTTTTCCATGTATTATTATACAACTATCAAAAGATATATTATTTTTATTTTTATTCTTTTCTAATAATTCTTCTATCAATTCTTTCATTTATATTATTTATTTACTATTCTCTTAAATTGCTATATCTATTATCATATATATTATAAATGATATTATTATTAGTATTGGTAGTATTATTTCTATACTTATTATATTATTTTTTTCATAATTATAATGTTTTATATCACCGTTATTATCGAATAGTAAAAATGGTTTAATAGTAAATAATAATAATAACAAAGTTATATATATCATTACTATTATATATTTTCTTGAATACATATTTCTATTATAAATATAATATTATATTAAGAAGAAATATGAAAGCTATTAAACCTATATTAATATTATCAATTATTATTATAACATTTATTATTAGTTCTAAATATTTTGTAGAAAATTTTATAATATATCACGAGAATGATACTGATAAAAATAAATCTTATTATTTAACATTATATGATAAAAAATATAAACCCAAATATTATATAAATTCGATACCTAAAAGTGATAATGAATTTAAAAATAAACTAAATAAAATATTTAATATTAATAATAATATTAAAACATTAATTAATATTTCAGAAAATATTAAATGGAGTAATTGGATAACTGCTAATTATTTACATTATAATATTTACAATAAATTTTATAAATATTTTGCTAATATTATTGCTTTTTATAATATTAAAATAATTCATAGTATACTTAAAAATATTAAAATTAATTATAATAATAAAAATAATTTACTATTAAATATTGACTTATTATTACATGATAATACAATTAATGCAAAACATGTAAATATATTAGTTTATTATAATAATGATAAATTTTTTATTATATATATTAATGTTATCGGTGTTATTACCGAATTTGATATTAAAAATAATACATATTTAAAAGATATTAATATTGAAAACTCTTTTAATAATATATCAAATATAACTAATAATACTAAAAATTACAATATTAACAATTTTCGTAATTATGACAATAAAGAAACTATTACCGACGAATATGTCGATACTTTTATTAAACAATATTTATTAAATAATATAGATAGCAATATTTATAATGTTAATGATTTAATTGATATTAAAAAAAATATAAAATATAAAGAAAATGAAAAATTAGTTAAAAATCATTTTATGAATAAATTATTTAAAGAAACCATTATAACTCCATATAATTATTAAAATGGTACTACCATTGTCCTTCTTTTTAATTCATTTACATTTGCGCCCTTAAGATTTTGCGAACAATTTGTATTTGTTTCAATACTATTACTATTAATTCTTACACGAACTGGCAATACATATCTTTCTGTATTTGGTAGATATTTAAATTCAGATTTCTTTGATGAAGTTGTTGCAGCATTACCATATCCAAATCTACCTGATACACTATCTAGTTGTGAATCTCCGCCACGAAGACCACCGCCTCTTGTTGGACCGGCACTTCTTGTAATACCACGAGTTACGCCTCTATAATTATCACTTTCATATATTTCTTTTTCTTTATACATTAACATAAATGTAATATAAAGTATTCCCGTTTTTTCTGTTGTTTCTTCCAGCCCTAATTCTTTTTCTTCTGCAGTTACTTTATAACCTACATCACACGCTTTTTTTGTTTGCCATTGATATTGAGAATTTGGATTTTGATCAAATTTATAACTAGTATAAGTATCGCTTGGTAATGACCACATTGTTCCATCTCTTTCAATATTATGCGGGATAATTGAATTTTCACTATAATATTCTGGTTCTTGATTATCAACTGCAAAACCAATTGCATGATCATATTTTGAAGACCCTTTAATATTAATATTTGAAATATCAATTACTAGAGGACTATCATCACACAAGATTCTGTATCCTTTATTATCATTATCCTCATATACTTCAATATTATATTGTTCAGAATAATTCGTTCTTTCTTTAGCATTTTCAATTACATAACTATCCTTTCCTTTACCAAATTTTAGTTTAAAATTAACATTATTATTGTTAGTTTCGTAGTTAATATCGATTTGATTTACTGTTTCCTTGAACATAATTGATAATTATATATATATAATAAAATCATTTTTTTTTTATTAATACTAAAACTAAAATCTTTTTTTAAATAGTTTATATAAAAAAAAATGATTAAAAATATTTATTTATGCCTAACATGACTAACGAACTTAATACCGCTTTTAAAATTCACCAAGAAATTTATGATACTAGAAAAATAATTCAAAACAAAAAAACAGAATGTACTAAACTAAAAGAGTATATTAGTTCCTTTAATGATGATTGTAATTATACGAATAAACATATTAATGAAACTAATCTATCTATCAAAAGTCTTGATAATTTTCTATATTATGAGTCATCAAACCCAAGTTATTTTACTACATTGTCTATTAAAAAAGAATATACTGATGAACTACAAACATTAAATGAAGATATGACATATGCAAAAAATAGAATTGTGTATTATGAAAATGAATTAAAACGAAAAGATATTGAATTTATGGCATATATTACATATATTGATAATTTATATAAAATGATTCCTCGTATTAATAGGTGGAGTAATGTTCTAAATATGAGCGAATATGAAAAAGATATTGAAACATATCACAATAATAATAATTTTCTAATGCAATTATCTCATATTAATAATCCTCGTCCGGAAAAAAGACAAAGATATTAGATATTGGATATTATATATTATATTTTTTTATAAAAAATGATTTATTAATATATGCTTTAATTTTTCAAAATGGAAAACAAAATCCTAAATCCTAAAACAAATAGATATGTTTTAAAAATAGGTAAATTGGTAAGGAATTACTAAAAAAATAGATAAAAAATATTATTATATTAAATCATGATATCTTATATTATATAACAAGTTATATTGAATTTAACTTATTTGTAATAAGTAATATTATTAAAGTATCAAAACTATATAGAAATTTTTATTTAAAATATAAAAAAGAATTATCAATATATAGTACATTTATTAATAATAATTATATAAATATTTTTATAGATCGTATAATAGTTAGAAACAAGTTATATTTAAAAAGACAAAAATTTATAAGAAATCTTTTATTAGAAGATAAATGTAAATTATCATTTAAATCTCAAAATTCAAATAATTATACTATAATATTATATGATATATATGAACTAATGTTATTAGCAATAGAATTAAAATTTGGAACAATTTTAAAAAAAATAGAAGAAATAACATACTATTATAAAGAACAAAAATTACCTAAAGAAGTTTTACATGACTATGTATCATATATATGTAATATATCAAAGTATTTTACATATTATGAAATAAAATCACGATCTTATATTGAATTACATAAATTACATTATACAATAAAATTAGTAAAAATATGTTTATTTTCACTATTAAATAGAATAATAGACGAAAATAATTATTCAAAAAATTTAAATACAGTACTTAAAAGAAAACAAAATGAATTAATTATTTATTTAATACATGAAAAAACATTTATATCCTAGAAATTTTTGTAATAAATTAATAAAAATAAATAATTATTAGTTATTATTTATAAAATATTTAAAACTATTTATTATTACTATATATGATAAGAAATATGCTAAATTATGATTATACTCAACATATTAAACAATTAGATTATAATTGTATTAGAGGATTTCAATATGAAAAATATGTTTTGAATAAATTACAAGAATATTATGATATTAAAGAAATATATTTGTGGAAAAATGTTCCTGATTATTTATTAATTGATAGTGGTATTATTATGAATAGTGATTTAATTCATATTAAAGAAAAATATAAAACAAATAAAAATTTGCGCAATTATAATGTATTATTAGATACAGGTATTGATATTATATGCAAATTACATAATAATGATATAATATTAGTTCAATGTAAAGCATATAACTCTATAATTTCTCAAAAACATTTATCAGGATTTTTTAGAACATTATTAGATTGTTATGTTATCAATCAAAAAAAAAATAATAATTATGATATAACTGGATTAATTGTACATACTAGTGAAATATCACAATTAATTAAAGATAGTTATTCTTATAAAACAAATTTAGTTAATGAATTATATATACCATTTATGTGCAAAAATAATAAAAATAAATTGATTAGATATAAAAAAATTAGTGTAATTTTTATGATTAATTTTAATTGTATTGTAATTTATATGTTATATATTTTACACCTATATATTAGCAAATTATGATTTTTTTATATATTTATTATTGTAATGAATAATAAACTTTTAAATGAATGTGGTTTACCAACTACTTATAATAATGTAAGTCATTGTTTCAATGATTCAACACATCAAACTTGTTGTTTATTAGGTCCAGAAGCAAGAAAATATGCTGATAATAGCGGGAATCCTATTGGTTCTGCTGCAAAAAAAGCATTTTATCATAAATATGGAAGACACGCAACCGATGAAGATTTAACACCATGGTGTACATGTTTTGGTTCTTTAGTATGTAGTCATTATGCTAATATGTTTAATGATGGTACAAAAATAAAATTTATAAATAATCCAAATATAGAAAACGAAGTAATATATAATGTTAATTCAAAAGAATGCGAAGAATATATTCGTAATAAATTAAATATAAAAAGTCATAATACACCAGGAATAAAACCAGGATATGAAAATGAAAAAAAATGTAATTTTAGTTTATATGAAAATATAAAAAAAATTTAAAAAAAAAATACAGAGTGCTGTGTTGTTTTATGATATTTTCATATCAAAATATAATTAGAGATTGCTGTAAGCACTCTAATTATATTATTAAATATAAATAATCATTTTTTTATATTCAATAATATTTTTTTTAATATTCATTTTTGCTATTATATTTTTTAATGTTTTTAACATTATTTTTAATTTTTTCAATTTTTATTAGAATTTTATCAATTTCGATTTCAATATTTTCATGTTCATCTTCATGTTCTTTACAATATAAATCTTCTTTATCATTACAAATTTCAATTTCTTTATCAATTATATCACTTATAATATTGTTTTTAAATCTATTAGGTACATATCCTTCAGGTGGTTCCCATTTTACTTTTTTATTTTTATGAGGAATATATCCTTCTGGAGGTTCCCATTTATTTTTATTATAAATAGATGCTCTTAATAATGTTAATGAATTTGTTAACACTATTTTGTTATCAAAATATGATTTTTTTGGTACAAAACACGAATTAATGTTTGGCACAAAACAATTAATTTCAATTAGTAATTGAGTAAATACAAATGTTATTAAATAATAATTCATTAATATATAGTATTATACTAGTCTTTAAATCTTTTTAAATTTTTTATTTAATAGAATTACATAATATTTTGTATTTTTAAGTTCTTTGATTAAATTTAAATTTTTTTTAGCATTGTCTAAATTATTCATATTATTTTTATGTGATATTTTTCTATTGTATAAATAATTATACAAATTATAGTCTAAACAATCATCAATATTATTCATATAATTTATTTTTTTTTGAAATAATAATTTATTTTTTGTTCGTTTAAATAAATTATTATCAATATTAAATGTTTTTAAAATTTTATCGAATATTTTAAAAAATATATTTAATTTATTTTCTTGACAATAACTTTGAATATGTAATAGTGTTTTTTTACTATCGTTATTACAATTGTTTAAATAATAAGTAATTGAATATATTATTTTTTTATTATTTCTTAATTTTTCATAAAAAGGTCCTATATCAAAATCAAATAGATAATTTAATATTATTATTAATTCCCAATATTTTTTTGTATATTTTTGAATATCAAATGGTATTATTATATTAATTTCGGTTGATTTTATATCTTTATGAATTTTATAAATTTTATTATTTTTTAATATTTTAGTATTAAAATTTATAGGATATATATTTTTTTCTATTTTTATTTCTTTACTAAAATGTTTTATAATTAATTTTTTATTTTTTTTATATATTTTTTATTACAATTTATACCCAATATAATATTTTTTGAAAGTACATTTTTCAACATCATTTATTCCATTGTTTATATCAACATTATTTCTTTGATATATATATTTATTAATAGCATTTACAATATGATAATCTTCGTATTGTTTTAATTCTTGTATAACATGTTTTTTTGATAAATCTTAATTTTTTTTTGTTATACATAAATTAAAAATAGTTCTACTTAATAACTTTATAAAAAAAATCTATATCTTTTTGATAACATTTTATGAATATACACATTATTTCATCCTGTGTATTTGCATTTGTCGTGTATATTTTTTTACTTAATAATTTTTTAACTTTTTTAACAGTACATTGTTTTTTATTAAAATAATATGCTAATAAATGTTCTAATAAATGGGTTAAATTATTTATTCCGCTATATTCATTATAGAAACCGCATTGAAATACAAATTTAATAGAAACATTTTTTTTTTATTGGAATTATAACATATTTTATGTTATTACTTAAAATATTATTTTCCATATCTTTTTTAATAGGATATTAAAAAGTACATGTTTGTTAAAATTTTAAAAAATTAATAATATTTTAAAAATTTTAAAAATTTAACGAATATGTACTTTTTTTAGTGTCTTTATAATTTGATATTTTTAACTATTTACTATTTTTTTAATTTCTTATTACTTAATTTGTATTGAAAAACCTCGATATTAAAAAAAAATGACACCTTTTTATGTTTATTACCAGCATCATACAGCAATGGCGATTACTCGGTCAATGACAACTGTCCAGAACAACAATTCGGCAGCTAGTAAGAAGATCATCGACGAGATCAGTGCTCTTTCGCCAAAAGGTATAGCATATATTCTTTGTGAAATTGGTAAAATGATTCGCGAAAAAAAAGAAAAGGCTGCTCAAGAGAACAAGAAGGATTAATTTCTTCTAACTCGTGTGGAAGTTTGTTCTGTGGAAGGTGTAGAATCCAAACATAACACTAAAACAAAAAATAAAAAAAAGGTTACAGCCTTTTTTTTAATTAAAGATAAAGATATATAAAAAAAATAAAGATATTATTTATAATGACTACCTATAAAACTTGTATTTTTACAAATGATAATAATATTAATATTAAATTAATTGATCACCCTGCAACAAGTACTTTCATAACTCGTCCCAATAACGAATCTATATTTAGAAAAATTACAACATATCTTATAAATAACAAATTTATTCATGGAAACATTATTGATTCTGGTGCGTGGATTGGAGATAATAGTATTCCATGGGCAATGAATTGTCCATCATATATTATATATGCAATTGATCCTTCGCCTAATAATATTAATTTTATAAAAGAAATGATAAAAGTAAATAATATTCAAAATCTCAAAACTATACAAAAAGCTCTTAATAATAAAAACGAAATACTTGGTACAAATGATAATATTGATCATTGTAGTTTTAAAAATGGGGGAAGAACAAAAATAGAATCAAATAGTTTAGATTATTTATATCAAGAAAATGAAATTGATAATATATCCTATATACACTTGGATGTAGAAGGATTAGAATTTAATGTAATTAAAGGTTCTGAAAAAATAATTGAGAAGTTTAAACCAATTATTACATTTGAACAACATACTGAAATTGATAATTATATTGAGTTATCACAATATTTAAATAAATATGAATATGATATTTATTTAATTGATGAAATATCCGGATGTAGAACAGATTGTCGTAATTTCCTTGCATTTCCTAAAAATATTGAAATTGATATAGAAAAAATAAATAATTATATTAATAAAAAAGTATTATCAAAAATTATTTAGATATTTATTTTTAATCATCATAAATATGCCCATATTCGTCATTATCTAAATCGTCAATATTTTGATCATCATTATTACCATTCATGACATAATCATTTTCACCATCATATTCATTTTGTTCTTCATTTAAATCAATATTAACATCGTCTATTGCACTTTCAATTTTAATACCTATTTTTGATAATTCATTGAAAACTTTTCTTTGTTCTTCGTTTAATTTATCATATAATTCTAACCTTTTATTTTTAAACTCTTCTCTCATTTTATTAATAAAATCTTGATTTTCTTCAAAAGTAGGCATCATAGATTGTTGTAAAGATTTACTTATTTTATCATGTATTTGTTTTGCTATTTTTTTATATTTAAGAGAATTATCTATATCTTCATTAAAAATTAATTGAAGTTTATCACCTAATACTTGTTCAGTATTAAATGGTAATGATAATATTTTAACAGATATATAACATTTTGCACGAATTATATCAGTTATATTATCAATATCATAAATTTCATCTAATTCTTTATATTTACTAATCATATAATTGCAATATTCAATAGATTTATATAAAATACTATCTTTTTCTTCGTCTTCATAATAACTTTTTGATAATATTCTAATAACAATATTATTAATTTGTTTAAAATTAATTTTTGTTATATGTTCAGTTAAGTATTTTGTTAAATTTGATTTATTATTTCCAATTGTTTCTAAATAATTTTTTAAATTAATTTTAATCATTTTAATATATTCACCACTTCCATTTGATATTATGTTTTCATATTTTTCAGTTATAAACAAATTTCCATTTTTTTGTTTTTTTAACCAACCATCGTAATTATTTTGTTCAATTTTTTCATATATATTATGTTTTAAATTATATAAATCCAATTCAATATCATCTATTTGTTCATCAATCGATTCCATTTTTTTTACCGGTAAATAATAATAATTTTTTTTTATTGTTTGCTTATTTTTTGAAAAATATGTTTTTGCAGCAATTAAATCCTTTCTTTTATCTTTTAAATCATTATAACTAATAAAATCTTTATTTAATTGTTGTAAACAACAACCTAATAAATATTTATGTATTCTATTATAATTTATACCTGGCATATAGATAAGAGCTTTTACATAGTTTTCCAACATTTTGTTTTTCATTTCATATGTTTTTGTTGTTTTAAATTTATTTAAATTATCAACTAGTTCTAATTGATATTTTTTACCTTTATTTTTATTAATTGTATTTAATTTTGCATTTTCACTTTCTTTAATTAAATTTATTAAGATATCATTATATTTATTATCAATTAAATCTGATATTATTTTAATTATTTTTAAATCAATATTATATATTTCATATTCTTCATTATCTTCAAAAACACTATTTATAATATCGCATAAATATATTGTTACCCCAACTTTTTTGCTTTTATTTATAGGAAATCCAAAATCATCCCATAAATGAATATAATTATAATTATAATTATGTATATGAATATTGTTAATTATATCACTTTGTATTTCTAAAATCCATATTGCGATAGAATTCATAAATACATTTATAACTGTATTTAAATAATCTAAATTAATATTTAGAATTATATCTAATATTTTATCAGTTAATATAAAATCACTTGATATTATTTGTTTTATTACTTCTGTATTTTTTATTATTTTTGTATAATTTATTTTACTTATATCTTCAATTATTTTATCAGATATTGTATCATCGACTTCATTTATTTTTTTCTTTATTTCGTGATATTTTGTTGGCAAATAACTAAATTCACTATATAATTTATTTATAATACTTTCATAATTTAATGTTAATTTTGAACTTTCTTCAACTTTACTTAATAAAGGTAATACGAATTTAATACATTCTTTAAAACCTAATGCATATATGTATTTATCTATTTCTATATATTTATCAAAAATATTTTGATTATATTCATAAAAATTTAATTCTAAATCTTTTATATTATCAATATCATCTTTATTATCATGATCATAATAATCTTCATTTACATTTTTAACATAATTATAATCTTTAATATTATTACCTACTTTGATTTCAGTTAATTCTTTTGAAATATTAATAAATTTCAATACATTACCATAGTACATTGGGTTATCAATATTGATTTTGTCGAATTTATTTTTTTCAATATTAAATAGTTCTTCTATTTTATCCAAATCATTATTGCTATAATTTTTTATATTCTCTATTGCATTTGTAATTCTTTGTGATTCTACTATATTTCTTAAATTTTCTATAATAATATCAATATCTACATCTTTATTATGAATAGCATTTATAATATCATAAATATTATTATATAATAATTCTGGTTCATCTAAACTTACTTTATAATCTTCCAATTTAGAAATAATTGAAAAATGTTCATTATTCATATCATCATTAAATTTTAGCAACTTAAATATATTTATTAATTTATTATAAAAATTTGTTTTATTATTCACAAAATCAATACTTTTTATTCTTACAGTTTTAAATTTATAATCGTCTTTTTTTATATTAGTTACCTTATCTAAAAATTTTTTTACTAACTCAGCGTCTTTTATATCTATATTATCATATTTATAATCATATTTATTTAAAATATTTGTTAGCGATTCGTAATCTATTATTTCATTATTATTTATAGTTTCTATATCTAAATCATCTAATATTTCTTCAATAGTTGGTTTACATTTTTTAAAATCTGTTAAAATATCTGTTGTAGTTTCTACCTTTTTAAATATTTTTCTATTATTTAAATGTCCTAATATTTTATCACTCAAATTATCGGTATGCATTGATTTTGGTGTTTCATAATATATATCATTAATTGGTATATTTGTATTATTATAAGGATTTAAAATATAATCCGCTGTATCATTATTAATTCTTATTTTTGTTTTATAATATGGTTTAAATCGTACATTTTTAGATTGTTCTAAATATTCTATTGCAAAAAATAGTTTATTTTTTTCTTCTTCCGCTAATTTAATATCGGTAATTCTATTTATTCTTTTAAAACTATTTATAAATTCTAATAATCCAACATGACCTAATTCTTCATCTTCATAATAAGTTTTTTTTATTGCTTGTGATATTAATACATAGTTTGTTGTATCTATTTCTTTTTTATCTGTAAGGTTATAAAACAGATCTAAAAATTTATTTGATTTATTTGCATTTTTAAAAATTTCATATAATTCACTATATATTTCTTTAGATGTTAATGATATAAAATCTGGATTAATTTCAATTAATTCCTCAAATGTTAATAATTCATAATATTCAATATCTGGTAATTCTTCATCTAGATATATTACTTCTTCTTTATCTATTTGTTCGATTTCTTCCATATCTTAATTAAATAAATGAAAAAAAATAAGATTAAATATTGTTTAACTAGATTTACTTTTTCTCTACAAAAATATTCCATTCAGTTTTAATATCTTGTAATTTATCTATGATTAATAAACAATTTGTTTGTAAAAAATCTCTATAAATACTTTCATCAGTTTGATTTTCTAATGTAATTTGAATTTCAAGTAAATTTTTTAAAGGATGTGGACAAATATATCCACAATATTTACAACTAATATTTTCCATTATTGTATCATTATTTCTTACATATTTATCATGAATAAATGACTGAATTACATTACCTAATGTATCGTCTTCATTATCTATAATGAATTTATATGTATTTTCTAATACTTTTAATAATTTAACTTCTTCGGTTGATTTAATATTTGTTATTAAATTATTTATTTTATTGATTAAAATTTCAATAGCTTTATTTATTAAATATTTTGGCGTAATATATTTATTAATTGGTTCTATTTCAAATTGAAATGCACACGGATCTCCATACTTATTTACATAGTATTGTCTTTCTTTATCTAGAATTGACATTTCTTTTGTAATCTTGCTCTTATCTACAATATATGAAAATGTAGATAAAGAAACTGGGTTAAATGATGCATTATATTTGCTATTTCTTTTAACAACACTCGCTTTGAAGTGTAAATATTCATTTTCTCTTAATCTTGTAATTAAAATATGATCATTTGATATCATATTTGGATAAAATATTTCTCTTAATTCTTTTTTATCAATTTCTTTATCATTTCGTTTAACAATTATATCTTCTGTTGTAACATTTTTAAATATATTAGTTGTATTATTTACATTTAATTCTAAAGTAATTGAATTATCTACATAATTATCTACTTCACCTTCTTTTAAACAAATCGGTATTAAACCAATACGATGTATTAAAAATTCATTATGTAATGGACCATTACTTGAAATAATTTCAATTGTTGGTTCATTTTCACCGATCATTCCAGGAATTTCAATTTCTGATAAAATAATTCTTCTAATAGAATTAACTATCGCCAAATCAATGTCATAAATTTCAAAAGTATATCTATTTGTAGGATTTTTAGGATCAAATATATAGTTTTTAAACATTGTTATCTAATTTTATTTAATAATTTAAATAAATAAATCATTTTTTTATATAATATTATTATTTAAAAAATGATTTTTTATTATTAATATTATTATTAATATGAAAAATAATACTGAAATAGTTATTACAAAATTTAATACTAATATTGATGTTTCTAAAAAATATAATGTAACACAATTAATTAATTTATTATCAATAATATATGAAAATAATACTAAAAAAATTAAACTAATTCATGAAATACCACTATTATTGAGAGAAAATGATATAAAAAAAAAATGATATTATTATTAACATTATTGAATAATATAATTCAATGTTCTCATTCTTATTATCGTATTTTTTTGGAAACAAAAATAGTATTGACTATATAACCATTAATGGTTTTGATAATTATTTTATTTATTCAAAAACTGACAATAATGCAATTGCTTTAGAAACTACAAATAATATATTTTTAGATTTATTTACAAATATTATTAGAGATTATGAATATCAAGAATTGGATAATTTATTATATAAATGTATGCAAAAAGATCCATATAAAACAATCGCTATTATTTTTAATGCAAGAGATAGAATTGATGGAAAAAAAGAAAAAAAAATAAGTAATGATGCATATTTTTGGTTAAAATTAAATCAATATGAAAAAACTTATGAATGTAATATTAAAAATTATATTAACAAATATGGTTCTTGGAAAGATGTATTATATTTTATGAGTAAAATTTTTAAAAATAGAACTTATAATGATATATTTGAAAGTAAATTATTTGCAGAAAAATTAATTGAAGACAAAATAAATTATGATAATAATGAATCGGTATCACTTTGTGCAAAATGGTGTCCTAGTGAAAAAAGTAAATATCAAAAAAAATATAATATCTATAATAAAATTATGTATAATATTTTAGATTTAACAGATAAGGCAGATATTAAAAATAAGAATGAATATTTTAGAAAAAATTATTTAACACCTCTTAGAAATAAAATTGATATAGTTGAAACAAAAATGTGTAAAACAGATTGGAAAAATATAAATTATGAAAATGTTCCAAGTATTGCTAGTAAAAAATATAAAAATGCCTTTATCAAAAATGATCAAGAAAGATATATGCACTATTTAACTAATGTTTCAAAAGGTATACAAAAAATTAATGTAACTGGTATTTTACCTCATGAACTTGTAAATTATTATTTAGAAGATGAAAATAGAGAACTTGATTTAACTATTGAAAATCAATGGAAAACTATTTTGGATGATATGAAAAAAGGTGAATTATTTAATGACTTAATTGCAGTTGTTGATGTATCAGGTTCAATGTTTAGTGCATCAAATGGTAGTATTCCAGCGCAAGTAGCTATTGCTCTAGGATTACTAATTTGTAATTGTTCTACAGGTCTATTTAAAAATACTGTTATTACATTTCATTCTACACCAAGTTTTCATAAAGTTACTGGTACTACACTAAAAGAACAAGTAGATTCGATTAGAAGTGCTCATTGGGGATATAATACAAATTTTGAAAAAATTGCAGATTTAATAATTGATTATGGTAAAAATAATAAACTAGAAAATAACGAGATACCTAAAAAACTTGTTGTATTATCTGATATGCAATTTGACGAAGCAGTTAGAGAAGATTATGATAGTGATAAAAATGAATTAGAATTATTATATAATACATTTAGTAATAAATTTAAAAAAAATAATTATGATGTTCCCAAAATAATTTATTGGAATTTAAATGCTGATAATAGTAAATCATTCCCGGTTAATTCTAAAGTTAAAAATACAGCAATTATTTCTGGATTTTCTGAACAACTTCTAAAAATATTTATGACATATGACGAATTTTCTCCTGAAATTATTTTAGATAATATTTTAGAAAAATATATTAAAGAAGTTTATATTCATCCTGATGAAATTTATATTCATCAGGATGAAATTTAAATAATATATAAACAATATTATTATATAATAATATATCATTATGGTAATCAATAATAAATATATTGTTGAACTTATAAATATAGTATTATTAATAAATAAATATATTACACCTGGACTACAAAGATTACTTGATAAAAATTACATTAATAATATGGTTGAAGATGAAATTTATGAATATAATAGAACTGGTTTTTTTTCTATATTACAAAGTTTTACTATTGCTTATGTTGAAAATGAAAAAAAAACTTATTTATTAGATGGGCAACATAGATTAGTTATGTACTCTATTTTACAAGATAAAAATTATAATATTAATAATGTTATTGTACCATTAGTTACATATAATGTTGATAATTATGAAGATGTTGAATATTTTTTCAATAGAATTAATAAACATTCTCCTATACAACCAATTGGTAACATTATTCAATATGATAGAGATTTAGCAAAATTAATTCTCGATGAATTCACTACATTATATATTAGAGATGGTGAAGGTAATAGAAATTGTCCACATATATCATATGTTCAACTAATGAATAATATTAAATATAGAAAATTTGAAGAAAAATTAAAATTCACTAATAAATCTATTATAGATATATTTAATGTAATTATCGATATAAATAATTATTTACATAAAAGTTCTCATTTTATACACAATTATGATGACAAAAAAAAATATGATAAATGTATTAATAAAATTAATAATATAGTAGATAAAAAAATTTGCTATCTTGGTATTTTTGAACATTTTGAATGGTTAGATTTGACATTATATGCTCTTATTGAAAATAAAGAAATTGATAATATTGCTTCAGAATTTTTAAGTAATCTTGATAAAAAAAAAAAAGAAAAGAATAAAAGAGATAATATTCCACAAGAGTTAAGAGAACGAATATGGAAAAAAGAACCTAAAAATTTTTGCAACGAAGGTATGTTAGTTAATGGTTTTTGTTATTCATGTAACAATGAATTGAATATTAAAGATATGCAATGTGGTCATATTATAGCGCATGCATTTGGAGGTAAAGTATCTTTAGATAATTTAATGCCAATATGTAGTAATTGTAATAAAAAAATGGGAACAATGAATCTTGAAGAATACAAAAAATTAATTAATAATTAAAATATATTATTCTTGTGCCCCTTCTTTATTATCAGTTCTCCATTCAAAATCTTTTATTTCATATATTCTAGCATCCTTCCCTCTCGATTTATTTATATACTTTACATATCTTATTCTATCATTTTTATTCAAATTTTTATCAATTTGTGTTTTACATAATAAAAAGTGTTTAAATGCATCATTTATATAATGTTCCATTGAAGTACTATAAAGTTGAATACTTGTGTCGCAACAAGATATTGTTTCTCTTATTGTTTTAAATCTTGTCCAAGTATTTAATGATGATTCTATTGTTCTTGATATCTCTTCTATTTTTTCTTCATATTTATAAAATTTAATTATTGTTCCTATTAATGCTATTGTTGTACTTATAACAAGTGGTGATAAATTCATTGCCATTTTAAAATTTCTATAATTATTTAGTTTTTCTACTATAAATTCTGAATTTTTAATTCCTTCAAATAATGTTAAAAATGATGCTAAATATATAATACATAAACTTAAAAATCGGAATTTTTTTTGTATAAATATTAATTTATATCTAATAACATCTAGTTGACATACCAATTCATATATTCTTCTATCTATTCTTTCTCTTAAATCAAATCTTAATTTATCTAATTCTATTGATTCTGGTAAAGTTAAAGTTTTATTTATATGGGATTCAACAAAAGCAGGAACACGCCATATTACATCATTTCCATAATGTATATTATTTGATGATTTATAATTGTTATTCCCTGATATTTTTAGATCTAAATTTGCCATACCTAATAGATTATTAGTATGTCTTGCATTTTGATTGTTATTATTAAGCAATCTTTGAGGATTATTTAATACTTGATTATTATAATTATATGTAGGATAAGTATTATTATATGACATATATATTATATATAATAATAATATATAATATATAAAAAAAATGATATTTATTATTAATATAGAAATAAAATGAATACAGAATTATTTATACCTATTAAATTTGTTTCAAATATTAATTTAAGACCTTTTGAAATTAATGAGAAAATAGAAGATGTGTTTTTGAAAAAAATTAAAGAAAAATATGAAGGTTTATGTACTAAACACGGTTATATAAAAAAAAATAGTATTAAAATAATAAAAAGATCTATTGGTAATATTCTCCAAGAACATTTTAATTCTACAATTAATTATAATTTTCAATGTATTGCTGAAATTTTTAATCCCACAAAAGGTTCTATAATTAAAGCAATTGTTCAAAATAAAAATGAAATGGGAATTCTTGCAAAAAGTTTTTATGAGAATGAAGCAATTTTAGAAGTTATTATACCAAAAATTTCAGCAGGAATTAAATCAGATATTGATTTAACAGAATTAAATATTGGAGATGAAGTATTTGTTGAAATTTATGGTAAAAAGTTTATTTTATACGATAAATTTATTTCAATTATTGGAAAGGCAATTAATAAAGATACTCTTAATATTAATAACGAAACAGGTTTAATAGAAGATGATGAAGAAGATGAAGACAAAGAAGATAAATTAGACGAAGATTTTGATCTAATAAATAATCCTCTTTTAGATGAAAATAAAGACGAAAATGAAGATGATGATGATGATGATGACGATGAAGATGATGAAGATGAAGATGAAGAAGAAGATGATATAGAAGAAGATGATGATATTATCGATGATGAATATGACGATATTGAAGAAACATTATTTGATGATTAAATTGATATAAAATTATTTTAATATTATTAATAATGAGTAAAAAAAATAATGAAAATAACAAAATAAATTTATGCAAAAAAATACAAAATGATATTACCTTATTATCACAAAACGAATTAAATGAAATTTTTAAAATATTATTTAATAATGATAGTAAATATACACAAAATAATAACGGTATTTTTGTAAATTTAAATTGGTTAGAATATGATATAATTCTTCAAATAAATAATTATATTGATTTTTGTATTAAATCGCATAAAGAAATAAAAAAACATGAAATTATGAAAAATATGTATAATGAAAATTTAAATAAAAAAAAAATGGAAGTTGATGATATTATATGTGATATTGATTCTAAAGAAGTAGTTCCTGAAAATAATGTAAAAGTTCCAAAAATTTCTTCTAGTATGAAATTTTATCTTTTTAAAAAAAAATTCCAAAAAAAAATTCCAACAACTTTCAATTATACTAATGTATTATCACATGAAATTTTTTTATTAAAAAAAAATGATATATGACTTTTAATTATTTATAATTAAAATGTATGATTTATTATTAAAAAATATTGACAATACTGAAAACAATAGTGTTGAATGGAAATATGATAATTATGAAAATATATATATTAATCATTGTCAATATTATTTAAAAACAGAAACACCTCAAAAAACAGAAACACCTCAAAAAACAGAAACA